>Ga0100402_1000030_pt1 | contig 207399 bp, 187 predicted proteins | sample CryGeyme20150102_FD_80419 | JGI IMG/M metagenome (GOLD analysis project Ga0100402, IMG submission 80419) | Groundwater microbial communities from Crystal Geyser aquifers in Utah, USA - Crystal Geyser metaG 2015-0102 | ecosystem: Environmental > Aquatic > Deep subsurface > Groundwater | place... | reverse complement strand
TCGTTTCTCTCAAAGCGGGCTGCGTATTCTATAGAAGCAGCTCTTTATGTCAAGCGATTTATTTGAATCTTTTCAACCGCTTAACTCCCTGAATCTTTCTGCTTTCGCTTCTTAACTCAGGCGACGCATCTTACAGCACCTTAAAATCTTGTCAAGCGTTAATCTTCAGAATTTCTTTTAAAATCAACCACTTAACTTAGCTCCAGACAACCCTTTCGAGTCGCTCTCAAAGCAGGTGGCGCATTCTACGCTCTTACTGACCGAAATCAATACCTTCTTCGAGAATTTTTCAGCAACTTGCGATTCGCTAGAATCTTGTAAGTCATTGAAAAGTAAAGCTTTTTCAATCTTCCCGACACACCGTAGCGGTCAAGAGGGGCGCATTATAAAGAGATCCTGCCAGCGGTCAACAGGTTTCAGAAAAAAATTTACAGGAGCATTTTCGACCTCCCTTTTCCCCCTTCTATATAAAGCACGTATACTTGCCGCCTTAATTCCCGGAGCCACCCGGCTCCCTGGTTCGGACTGTTTATCTGTTCCAGTATCTTTTTAAGAAAGAGGTTAGTCATGGCCGAGAAAGCCGTTGTTATTTATTCCGGCGGGATGGATTCCTTTACCATCCTTAATAAAGCTAAAGCAGAAGGATACGAGCTCTATGCTCTGACCTTTGATTATGGCCAGAAGCACCGCAAGGAAATCGCCTTTGCCACCCGCGTATGTGAAGAGCTGGGAATCAATCACCGCATCATTGATATCACCGCAATCAATCAGCTGCTACAGAGCTCCTCTCTGACGTCTGACATCGAAATCCCGGAAGGCCACTATGAAGCGGCCAATATGAAATCCACCGTGGTGCCGAACCGCAATATGATTCTGCTGTCACTGGCTATTGGCTATGCCGTGGATATTGGGGCCAGCAAAGTATTTTACGGCGCGCATTCCGGTGACCACGCAATTTACCCGGATTGCCGCCCGGACTTTGTTCACGCGATGAATAAAGTCGCCAAGCTGGCCAACTACGAGCCGGTTGATATTGTTACACCTTACCTGAACAGCGACAAAACAGAGATCCTCGCCGACGGTCTGAAGATGGGGCTGGATTATGGTAAGTCCTGGACCTGCTACAACGGTCGTGAGAAAGCCTGCGGCAAGTGCGGCTCCTGCGTTGAACGCCTGGAAGCCTTTGCCCATAACCATGCCACCGACCCACTGGCTTACGAGAACAGCTGATGGCCGCCGACCGCTACCGCGTTAAGGAAGTTTTTTACACACTGCAGGGCGAAGGCGCACAGGCCGGACGCCCTTCTGTGTTTTGTCGCTTCAGTAAATGCAATCTGTGGAACGGGCGCGAAGATTCCCGTGCTGACGCCGTGTGTGATTTCTGCGATACCGATTTTATCGGCACCGATGGTGACAATGGCGGAATCTACAGTGCAGCGGAACTGGTCAGCCTGATCAGCAGCCTGTGGCCAGACCCCGCTCAGGGAGTTCCCTATGTGGTCTGCACCGGCGGTGAGCCTTTACTGCAACTCGACGCACCTTTAATAGAAGCACTGCACGAAGCAGGTTTTGAAATCGGCGTTGAAACCAATGGCACCCTGCCTGCGCCTGCGGGTATCGACTGGCTTTGCCTGAGCCCCAAAGCCGATGCAGAGGTTGTGCTTACCGAGTGTGATGAACTGAAGCTGGTCTACCCACAGAACAAAGCCATGCCGGAACGCTTTGCTTCTTTTAATGCACGGCATTTTTATCTGCAGCCTATGGCCGATTATCAGGCCATGATTCTGGCAACGGATAAGAATGAAGGGGCGAAAGAAGGCTTATCAACCAGCAATATGCGCAAGACCGTCGAATATTGTCTTGCGCATCCGCAATGGAAGCTGAGCCTGCAAACGCATAAATGGCTGGGGATCGACTGATCCCCGCTATCTTCTGTTACTAACGGCGTGCTGCTCAAAAATCGGGCAGCATGATCGCCTTATTCGTCAGCGTTCCGCTTTCATAGAGCGAATGAACCGCAGCCACATCCGACATGCCATAACGCTGCAGCGGCAATCCCTTAAGTTCGCCCGCCTCAATACCGGCGGTTAACGTACGCAGACAGTCCCCATGCGCGGCCATATTCTCCTGTCGGAGTAACGGCAACAGAATAAAGATGGCGTGCAAGGTCAGTGCCTTAGCGTGAGCTTGTGATAAATCATACTGGTTACGGGCGTTAATCGTCGCCACCTGGGCGTAAGGCGCTGCCAACTCAAGCGCGGTTTGCAGCCCGGCTCCGCCAAAAGTATCCAGTACTTTATTGAAACGCTCACCCTGAGCAACCAATTGCGCGCACTCGCTGTGCAGCCAACCACGACCGCCATAGGCTTCAACCTGCCGGATACGATCCTTATTACCGGCAGAACCCTAGATCAGCAAGCCCTGTTGGCGCGCGATCTGCGTCATCATCAGACCGACCGCACCGGAAGCCCCCACCACAAACAAACGCTCCCCGGCCTGTAACTGCAGACGTTCTAATGCGGCATAGGCAGTGATGGCGGCTATTGGCAGAGCAGCACATTCTTCCAGCGGCATACCAACCGGTGCGGGCGCCAACAAAGCCGCATCGGCGACCATATATTCAGCCAGCGCACCATAATGCCCCTTAACCCCGCCGGCGCAGCCATAAACAGCATCGCCCGGAGAAAATGCACTGACGCCTTCGCCTACTGCTTCTATATAACCGCTGACATCACAGCCCAGCACGCCGGATTCAGGGGCAATCGCCGCCAGGCCTGCCCGAATCTTGGTATCTACTGGGTTAAAGCCTGCGGCAGCAACGCGAATCAGCACCTGCCCGGCTCCGGGCTGCGGCAGTTCAATCGGTACCTTGTGCAGGACATCCGCCCCGCCCGTCTGAGCCATCGCCCAGGCCTGACAATGAATCGTCATTTGGATTCTCCCTGCGGAGCTGCCAATGCAGAAGCAGCCGTGACATTGGTAGCAATTTGCTCGATCACTTTATTAATCAGCTCTTCGCGACCACTGCTGGCATGAAAGCTGGCATAAACGGTGCGATTGATCACCGGCGCATCCGGCACCACATGCATCTGCCCGCTGTCGAGGTAAGGCTGAATCAGGCTGGACGGTAAATACGCCGAGCCGCCATTACTGAGAATACAATCCAGTGCAATCCGCCCGGTATTGGTCTGCAATACCGGTGGTTTTGCCCCTTTGAATTCCTGCGCATGCTGAATCTGAAATGATGTCCCCCAATCCACCAGCACATAGTCCTGGGCCAAAGCTTCCTGCCAACTGTCACAGGGTTCGCCGGAAACCAGATACAGCGGGATATTCATCACTTCGATAGTAGTCAGCTCATCAACCTTGGGCGCATCAAATACAAAGGCCAGGTCCAGCGTACGCTCAATAATCTGTCTCACCAGGTTACCACTGGAATGCGCCATCGCATTTAACGCAATCCCCGGAGAGCTGCTCATAAACAGACGCAACTGTTCCTGCAGAAAAGCATCCCAGAGATTCGGGGTTGCCCCCAGCGACATCTGCTGGCTTTTGCCATCGGCCATCGCCACTTCCTGACGAATGCGCTGCTCGAGCAAAACACTGCTCTCAGCCAATGGCATGAGTTTCTCACCGGCCGGTGTCAATTGAATGTTGTTACGCTGACGGGAGAACAGTTCAACCCCCAGAAGTCCTTCCAGCTGGCGCACCCGGAAACTGACGGCAGACTGCGTCAGATACAGGTTTTCCGCCGCCCGGCCGAAGTGTCGGGTGCGTGAAACTTCCATAAAGGTTTTAAGCAGTTCTGTATCCATATCAACCAAATAAAATTTTCGTTACGATAAGTTTTTTTTGTTTTACCGGCGAATCATGCCTGACCATACTCCGCCCAAAATTACCTCATCGGGATAGTAGGTGCAGAATGGACAATAGCCAAGTGAAGAGTTTTGACTGCGACAAAAAGTTCTTTGACGACCGCAATTTTCCACGTGGTTTCCAGCGCTCCGGGGATTTCACCCGTACTCAGGCGCAGATTCTGGAAACCAAAGGTGTGGCGATGAAAGCCCTGCACGAGGGTAACCGTGCGCCGCAGAACGACGAAGAAGAACGCTTTGTCGCAACCTGCCATGGCCACGAAAAACCAGCCTCAGATGTTGAAAAAACCTGGGCCATTTATCTCAACGCCTTACGCCGTAAACAAATCTACTTCACCGCCTCTTCTGCTGCCGTTGCAGAGGGTGGCTCGGACAGCATTGATAGCGATGATTAAGCCCGTTCTCGGCTATATAGAACAAGTATCTCTCCCCGACTTTGGCATCCAGTGCCTGGCCAAAGTCGACACCGGGGCCTGTACCAGCAGTTTACACGCTGAACGCATTGAGCCCTTTAAACGAGACGGAAAATCCTGGGTCCGCTTTCATGTGTTATTCGATAATGACACGGCGGCCCTGGATCAGATCTGCGAAGCTGAAGTGATCGATCGTCGGGTCATTGCCAGCTCCAATGGCCAGCGCAGCCATCGCTACATTATTAAAACTCAGCTTTTCGCTGCCGGGAAAACCTGGACCATCGAACTCAGCCTCAGCCACCGCGGCAGCATGAAATACCCCATGCTGATCGGCCGCCGGGCCATCAGTGGGCGTTTTCTGGTCGATGTCGAACGCCAGTATCCAGGAATTGACTCCCTATGAAGATTGCCATTCTGTCCCGCGACGCCAATCTGTATTCCACCCGCCGTCTGGTGGAAGCTGGCATAGCGCGTGGTCATGAAGTCAGCGTATTGGATACCCTGCACTGTTACATGAACATCAACAGTCTGGATTCCAGTATTCATTATCAGGGCCACGAACTGGACGATTTTGACGCCGTTATTCCACGCATTGGTGCGTCGATTACATTCTATGGCACCGCCGTACTGCGCCAGTTCGAAATGATGGGGGTGTATCCGCTGAACGAATCGGTGGCCATCAGCCGCTCGCGCGACAAACTGCGCTCTATGCAGCTAATGGCGCGCAAAGGGATTGGTCTGCCGGTAACCGGCTTCGCCCACAGCCCGGACGACATTCCCGACCTGATCCGCATGGTCGGAGGCGCTCCACTGGTGATTAAACTGCTGGAAGGCACTCAGGGGATCGGTGTGGTACTGGCGGAAACCCGTAAAGCGGCCGAAAGCGTGATCGAAGCGTTTATGGGTTTAAAAGCCAACATCATGGTGCAGGAATACATTAAAGAAGCCGGCGGTGCCGATATCCGCTGCTTTGTGGTGGGCGATAAAGTCGTGGCCGCCATGAAACGTCAGGCGCAGGAAGGCGAATTCCGCTCTAACCTGCACCGTGGTGGCAGCGCCTCGTTAATCCGTATTACGCCGGAAGAACGTGCCACCGCGGTACGCGCCGCTCGCACTATGGGTCTGAATGTTGCCGGTGTCGATATTCTGCGCTCCAATCACGGTCCGGTGGTGATGGAAGTGAACTCATCTCCCGGTATTCAGGGCATTGAGGAAGCAACCGGTATCGACGTGGCCGCCAAGATCATGATTTTTATCGAGAAAAACGCCCGCGCTAACCGCACCCGTACCCGCGGACGCGGCTGATTCAAGCGTTACAGTCCGTATTGCTGCAGACACAGCCGGATATAGTCAGCACGATCATGACCCTCCAGCTCCATCGACACCGCCTGAGATTCACATTCCTGCTGAATCTCACGGCGGTATGATTGATCGCCGTCATCCGCTGGCGCGGATATCGTTTCTTCAGCATCCTCTGCTGGCTCTTCAGCCACACATACCGTGCCACTCAGTCCCCAGAGCGCGGCTGTAATATACAGCCACGACCAACCAGCATTCCGCTTCTGCATAGTATTCTCCGCAAATAGCTGCATTCTGCGAACTGAGATAACAGGCAGCCAGCAAAGAATTTTTGTGGCGACGATCAGAGTTTCTGACCGGTTCAGCTCATTGGCGCTGCAATATCTCCTTCCAGTGAGCGCTCGGCAAAATCGGCGGTTTTCACCAGATGCGGATAGGCTTCGGCAACCTGAGCCACAATAAAATCGACGGGCACATCAGCAAAGGTGCCATGATCCTTCAGATATTCCATATGTGCCCGGCCCTGTTCATCAAACGGCTGAAACACCGAATCCTGCTCGCCATCAAACTCCAGCACCGCCACGCCCATACGCTCACACAATGCTTTATTGAAGGCCGGTGTCGCTTTTACCCAACGCTCATTCAGCCACAGCTCAATATAGCCATGCATAACGAATACATCCGAGCGCAGAAACGCCAGCAGCTGCGGCGATGACAGATGATTACGCACATCGGCCAGCCCCAGCCGGGAAGGAATTCCCAGCGCCCGTGCCATAGCGCCAAGCAGCACCGCCTTGGGAATACAGTACGACTGGCCAGCAGCCAGACAATGACTGCCGCTGAAACTTAGCGGATCATCACTGAAGGTATAAGGGTTGTAGCGCACACCATCGCGCACTCCGAGATACAACCGGCGGGCAATTTCCAGCGGATCGGTGGCATCACCAGCCAGCGCGTGCGCCTGTGCCACAACCTGCGGATTGGTTGCATCAAAATAACGGGTGCTTTGCAGATACTGTTCCATGGTGTGGCCTTTATCTTTATATAAGCGTCCACACTACTCAGCCGACCCGCCACTGACAATGATCACAACGCCGTGCAGCATTAACCGAAATGCTCAGCCCGAGTGGGGATTTGCCTGTCAATCGGGCAACATTTACAAAGTTACGGCCCTTTCGTATGATGCTGACCCTTCCGGGGCAGCCAAGGCTGCCTTTTTGCGTTTCAGAGGATTTGAGTGATATGCAAGCCATCATGAATACCTACGGGCGGTTACCCGTGACGTTTGAAAGTGGACAAGGCAGCTGGGTTATTGATACTCAGGGCCGACGCTATCTGGATGCGCTCAGTGGTATTGCCGTATGCGGCCTGGGCCATGCCCACCCGGCGGTCACGGCGGCTATCTGTGAGCAGGCTGATAAGCTGATTCACACCTCAAACCTGTATGGCATCGGCAAGCAGCAGGCGCTGGCTGAAGCGCTGGTGCGTGTCTCCGGTATGGAAAACGTGTTTTTCTCTAACTCGGGTGCCGAAGCCAACGAAGCGGCGATTAAAATTGCGCGTAAATACGGTCACGACCGCGGCATCCATGAGCCGGTTATCATCGTCATGACCAAAGCGTTCCATGGCCGCACCATGGCCACTCTGACCGCCACCGGAAACACCAAGGTACAGGAAGGCTTTGGCCCGCTGCTCAATGGTTTTATCCGGGTGCCGTATCAGGATCTGGACGCGATTAAAGCGGTTCTCAAAGCCAACCCGAATGTCGTTGCGGTAATGCTGGAGCCGGTACAGGGCGAAGGTGGCCTGGCTACCGCCAGCGCAGACTATCTGACCGGCGTACGTGCTTTGTGCGATGAACACCAGCTGCTGATGATGCTCGACGAAGTACAAACCGGTAACGGCCGGACCGGCACCTATTTCTGCTACCAGCACTTTGGTTTCCGCCCGGATGTCGTCACCACCGCCAAAGGTCTGGGTAACGGTGTACCGATTGGGGCCTGTCTGGCGCAGGGCAAAGCGGCTCAGATACTGCAGCCAGGCAATCATGGCTCAACCTATGGCGGTAACCCGCTGGCCTGTGCGGCGGCACTGGCGGTCGTTGAGACCATTGAACAAGAGAATCTGTGTGATCACGCCCGCACCATGGGCGATTACCTGCGTGACGGTTTCCGTGCGCGCCTAAACAACAGCGAGCGTCTGCTCGAAATCCGTGGCCACGGCCTGATGATTGGTCTGGTGCTGAACCAAGACTGCCCGTCACTGATGGCCACTGCTCTGGAACAGGGTCTGCTGCTGAACGTGACTTCCGGCAATGTGGTGCGTCTGCTGCCACCGCTGAATCTGTCACAGAGCGAAGCTGACCAGATCATCGAAACCGTATCTGCCCTGATCGAGGCGCTCGGTTGAGTTTGAATAAGGAACTAACGTGAGACATTTTTTAACCCTGTTAGACCATTCTCCGGAAGAGCTGAACTGGCTTATCCAGCGCGCTATCGAGCTGAAGCAGATGCACAAACGCGGAGAACTCTACGAGCCACTGCGTAACCGCGTGCTGGGGATGATTTTTGAAAAATCCTCCACCCGCACCCGCGTTTCGTTTGAGGCCGGTATGGCACAACTGGGTGGCCATGCCATCTTCCTGTCGCCGCGCGATACCCAGCTGGGCCGTGGCGAACCGGTGGAAGACAGTGCCCGTGTACTGTCACGCATGGTCGATATCGTTATGATCCGTACCTTTGAACACGAAACGGTCGAGCGCTTTGCCGCGTTCTCCGAAGTGCCAGTCATCAACGCACTGACCGATGATTTTCATCCGTGCCAGCTGCTGGCTGATATCCAGACCTACGTGGAACACCGCGGTTCGATTCAGGGTAAAACCGTCGCCTGGATCGGCGATGGCAACAACATGTGTCACTCGTATATCAATGCCGCCCAGCAGTTTGATTTCAAACTGAACATTGCCACCCCGGAAGGCTTTGAACCGTCGCAGTTTCTGGTCGATGAAGCCGGAGACCGCGTCACCCTGATGCGCGATCCGAAAGAAGCGGTACGCGGCGTCGATCTGGTGGCGACCGATGTCTGGGCTTCAATGGGCCAGGAAGATGAGCAGGAACAGCGCCTGCGTAAATTCCGTGACTACCAGGTGTCGCGTGAATTACTGGATCTGGCCGACAAAGACGTACTCTTTATGCACTGTCTGCCAGCACACAGGGGCGAGGAAGTAAGTGAAGACTTACTGGATGACCCACGTTCCGTGGTGTGGGATGAAGCAGAAAACCGTTTGCATGCGCAAAAGGCTTTGCTGGAATTCCTGCTCTGTCAGGAAGACTGAGTCATACAGACGGATGTCCGGCACGTCCGCACAGTGCTGCAAAATGCCCCGCGGCCTCTGAGGCATGACGGGGCAATTTTTTGGTCGTCAGAAAGAGTGCAGCGACTGCTGCTCCACGGTTTCCGTCCGTACCCGGTTGCGCCCTGCACGCTTCGCTTCATACAACAGCCGGTCGGCGCGGTTCAGCAACTCATCGCCCTCTTCACCGGCGTGATATTGCGCAACCCCGACAGAGACTGTCAGCGGCAACGAAGACTCAGAAAAGTGTTCTTCCATCACCGCAATACGGATACGGTTCAGGGCATTTTCCGCGGTAGCCAGCGTCATACCACTGAGCAGCAGTACAAACTCTTCACCGCCATAACGCGCGGCCAGATCAACCTCGCGTACCGATAGGCGCAGTAACTGCGCCAGCTCCACCAGCACCTGATCGCCAATACGGTGACCATGCTGATCGTTAATCTGTTTAAAGTGATCAATATCGACAAAAGCCAGTACAAACGGCAGACCTTCGCGATTGGCTAACGCCCGCTGTTTTTCCAGCGTGCGCAATAAATAGCGGCGATTGTATAAGCCGGTCAGCTCGTCGGTAATGGCCAGCTCTTCAATACGTACCATGGCACGGCGTAATTCGCGGTTTTTATGGCGGTAAGCTTCGCGCAGCAACGCCACCTCCCGACCAAGAAAGCTGTACGCCAGCAAACTGATAAAAAATGCGGCGCCGAGTAAAGCTTCCTGACCGGCCAGCCAGTGACCGGCATTCTGGTGATGCAACAGCAGCATCACCAGCGTGTAAGACGCCATGGTGAACAATGCCACCCCGAGAAAACCACGCCAGGTGAGGCGGAAAACCCCATACGGCATGACGGCCAGATAGCCCAGCATCATCACACTGCGGTTTTCGCTGCAAAGATAAAGAATGATGGAGACAAAAGAGATGGCCCAGACCATGAAGAAAGTGGTCAGGCCCGGATCGTGATAATTCAGGCTGCGGCCAGAACCAACCCAGTACAACAGAGCCGCCTGCCCGGCCCAGTAAACACCCATAACAGAATACAGCAACAGCGCATCGGCAGGATTGCCCTGCAGCTTAAAACCCGCCAGGAAGAGCAGTGTGAACAGCAATGCTCCACTGCTGGCCAGCCCATGGCGGCGAAGAATGTCCCGTTGTTGCTGTCTCATGGCGGCATCCTGTGCTCTGAGAACAAAGCGCACGATTATAGAGACTATTTTTCCGTCGGCTATGTCAATTCACGTAAAATTCGTAATCGGAGCTGGCGTACCTGACATTCGCCAACCCCGTCTCAGGCCCTGAGATCAGCTGCCGCAACGTACCCGCTGCACGGCGTTGAGCCAGCCTTCGTATAAATGTTGACGCTGACTTTCTTCCAGCTTGGGTTTATACGCACGATCATGCACCCAAAATGCTTCAACATCATCCAGACTCTGATACACCCCAACCTGCAATCCGGCTAAAAATGCCGCTCCCAGTGCGGTGGTTTCCGTCACTTTCGGACACGCAATCGGAATCCCCAGGACATCGGCCAGAAACTGAACCAGCCAGCCATTGACCACCATGCCGCCATCAACGCGTAATTGCGCCGGCTCAACGCCATCCAGAGCCATCGCTTCGAGCAGATCACGGGTCTGATAACACACCGCCTGCAAGCCTGCGGTAACGATCTCTTTAATGCCGGTGTCGCGGGTCAGGCCCATAATGGCGCCACGTGCCTGTGGGTCCCAGTAGGGAGCGCCCAGACCGGTAAACGCCGGCACCATATACACCGGATTTTCGTAGCCTGTCGCTTCCGCCAGTGATTGCGTTTCACAGGCGCTGGAAATCAGATTCAGACCATCGCGGATCCACTGAATTGTGGCCCCCGCCATAAAGATCGAGCCTTCCAGTGCGTACGTCGTTTCGCCATTAATACGGTAAGCCACCGTGGTCAGCAGACGGTGAGTTGATTTCAGCGCCTCGCTTCCGGTGTTCATCACCATAAAACAGCCGGTGCCGTAGGTGCTCTTCGCCATACCCGGACGGAAACAGGCCTGTCCGACCAACGCTGCCTGCTGATCTCCGGCAACACCGCCGATGGCAATTTCGGCACCGAACAGGCTGCTGTCGACCCGGCCATAATCCGCAGCGCTGTCCTTCACTTCCGGCAGCAGTGCTGCAGGAATGCGGAATAACTGCAGCAGCTCTTCGTCCCACTGCTGGCTATGAATGTTAAACAGCAGTGTACGCGAGGCGTTGCTGGCATCGGTGGCATGCACCTTACCCCCGGTCAGACGCCAGAGCAGAAAGGTGTCGACCGTACCAAACGCCAGCTCGCCGCGCTCTGCCCGCTCACGCGCGCCATCGACGTTATCCAGAATCCACGCCAGTTTGGTCGCCGAGAAATACGGATCCAGCAGCAGGCCGGTTTTAGCGGCAATACGGGGTACCAGCTCGGCATCGGCTTTGAGCTGCTGGCAGACATCGGCGGTGCGACGATCCTGCCAGACAATGGCGTTGTACACCGGCTTACCGCTGGCCCGCTCCCAGACAATGGTCGTCTCACGCTGATTCGTGATACCCGCAGCCGCAATGTCGCTGAGCGCACAACCCGAAGCGGCTAACGCTTCACGCGTACTGGCGAGCGTACTCTGCCAGATTTCTTCCGGATCATGTTCAACCCAGCCGGGCTTAGGAAAATGTTGGGTAAACTCGCGCTGGCCGGTTGCCAGAATCTGGCCTTCGGTAGAAAAAAGAATAGCGCGGCTACTGGTAGTTCCCTGATCAAAGCTCAGCAAACAACGTGGCATAGAATGTTATCCTCATTATTTTTTGCGCGAGTTTACTGACTGAAACGGAGATGACCAAGGCCCGAATGGAAATGCCGCTAAATACGGCAAAAAACAGTCGCTGAACTATAGTTATTTGAATAATGAAGCTGCCTTGATAATAAAATGCGTAATAACCAACCTATTACTCAGCGCGAAGTCATGTTGTCCGCCGACGGTCATCTGGTGTCTTCCACCAATCTCAAAGGAGTGATCACGCACTGCAATGATCATTTCATCCGCATCAGTGGCTTCAGCAAAGAAGAACTGAACGGCAGTCCGCACAATCTGGTGCGCCATCCCGACATGCCTACCGCTGCGTTTGCCGATTTATGGAACACCGTAAAGGCGGGCCAGCACTGGATGGGAATCGTAAAAAACCGCACAAAAAACGGCGATCATTACTGGGTTGATGCTTACGTTACACCGCTGTACGAACGCGATCAGATTGTCGGTTATGAATCCGTGCGCATTGCACCCAGCCGCGATCAGATTCAGCGTGCGGAAAAAGCCTATCAATTACTTAACAGCGGCAAGAACCCGCTGCAACGCTGGAGCCAGTTGCGGCCAATGCTGCCGACGGCACTGCCCTGGCTGATCGCGGTCGGCGCCTCACTTTACGGCTCCGACAACCTGCTACTGCAGGGTGTCATCGGACTCAGTGCGGCCTTCAGTGTTTTCCGCCAATATCAACAGGAAGCAGCGTTTATCCGCTACGGTCAGGATGTGATTAATAACCGTCTGATGGCCTGGATTTACACCGGACGTGATGATGCCCACGGACAACTGGCCTTTGCTCAGCATGCGATGCGCCGTCGCCTGCAAACGGTGTTGGTGCGTATCGCCGACAACACCAGCTCGCTGGTGAGCGCCACCAGCAACACCCTGAACCTGTCACAAAATACGCTGGAGCGTGTACGTCGCCAGCACAGCTACACCCAGCAAGTGGAACAGGTCAGCACCGCGATTCAGCACACCGCATTGCAGCTCAACGAAAACAATCAACAATCACAGCAGGCCAGCCAGCAAGCCGTCAGCAATGCCACCTCCGGCGAAAACGACATCAAGGTAATGATGACCCAGACGGAATCCCTGCAGGATGAGCTGAAAGGCACCGCCGAAGCCATCAGCCGCCTGGCCAGCGAAACCCAGGGTGTTGACCGTTTCCTGCAGGCCATCAGCGACATTGCCGAACAGACCAATCTGCTGGCACTGAATGCCGCAATCGAGGCCGCCAGAGCCGGTGAACAAGGGCGTGGATTTGCCGTCGTCGCCGATGAAGTCCGTAATCTGGCTCAGCGTACCCAGGAATCAGCAGCTGAAATTCAGCTGATTGTGACCGGCCTGAATCAGCACAGCGGTCACGCGGTCGAAGCGATGAATAAAGGGCAACACTCAACAGAACAAACGCTGGAACGGGCACGACAGGTCAACGGCGTGTTCTCTACGATCCGCCATGAGCTGAGCGAGATTCAGGCGATGACCAACGCCAACTCACGTTCGGCCTCAGAACAGAATCAGGCAGCCGACCAGATCCGCGACCACCTGACACAGCTGGAAAGCCTGGCCCAGGAAGCAGAACAGCTGGCTGGCAGTATGAACAGCGAATGTGAGCAATTGGCGCAATTGATGGACGATCAGAATCGTATCATTCAGCGCTTTCAACAAAGCTCATGAAAAGCTAACATTCAGAATTCAATATTTATGAATTTCTTTCATGCTCGATATCAAACATCTGCGCACCCTCGCCGCTCTGCGTGATGGCGGCACCCTGGTGGAAGCCGCCAGACGCATGCACCTGACCCAGTCAGCCCTCTCCCATCAGTTAAAAGATCTGGAAGAGCGTCTTGGTGTGTCGTTGTTTCTGCGTAAAACCAAACCGTTACGTTTTACCCGCGCCGGACTGGAATTGCTGCAATTGGCGGATGATGTGCTGCCGCTGCTGCGTCAGTCTGAACGCAACCTGCAGAAAATGGCGGGTGGACACAGTGGTCGTCTGCATATGGTAATTGAATGCCACAGCTGTTTTGACTGGCTGATGCCCGCTATCAACAGCTTTCGTGACCATTGGCCTGAAGTTGAGATTGATCTGAGTACCAGTTTTCATTTTGAGCCCATTCCGGCTCTGATTCGTGGCGACATTGATCTGGTCGTGACCTCTGACCCTGGTCCACATAACGAAATTTACTATCAGCCGCTCTTCCGTTATCAGTCGGTTCTGGCGGTCGCCAACCAGCACCCGCTGGCCCAGCAGGACTGCATCCAGCCCACGGATCTGAGTTCCGAGACTCTGATTCACTACCCGGTAGACCGTAACCGATTAGATATCTTCGAACACTTTCTCTCTCCCGGCGGGATTGAGCCTCTGGCAACCCGCCAGACAGAACTGACGCTGATGATGGTGCAATTGGTCGCCAGCGGACGGGGCGTCGCCTGCCTGCCAAACTGGGCATTACAGCCATACATCGACGCGAAGCTGGTATCCGCCCGGCCACTGGGCAAAGAAGGGGTATGGCCAACGCTGTACGCCGCCGTGCGGAAAGATCAGCAGGACAGTGCCTACCTTCAGGACTTCTTCCAGCAGGCGCTAGAAACCTGTTTCCGCCACTTACCGGGCATTCTGCCGGTCAGTTGAGCGCAGCACGAAAGTAATACTCACTGAATTTCAGGCAAAAAAAAGGGCTCTGAAAGAGCCCAAAAAAGCGAATAACTTCGCTACATTCTCACCACGTCTCCTAGGGATACGCGGGGCATATAATGATCTGCCGACGCTTTTCAGTCTGTAGTGTAAAAGTGTCTTTGTGTAACGCTTTGTATACAATTTTGATTATAAGGCTTTCCATCATTCGTGATGACGACGCGGCCAGATCAAACTGAATTTGGCCCCACCCAGAGCCTCACTGCGACTGACCATCGCCCGCCCACCGTGCCAGTAAGCAATACGCCGCACTATCGACAGACCCAGTCCATAACCCCCAGAACTGCGGGTGCGGCTGTCATCGAGTCGGGCAAACGCGGTAAATACCCGGTCCCAGTCTTCCTCCGGGATGCCCGGGCCATCATCTTCCACATCCACGCGGCAGGTATCGGTACCAATGGTACAACTGACCCGGACACGCGAACTGGCGTAGCGCCCAGCATTACCGACAAGATTCTGAATCGCGCGATGAATATAACGCGGCTCAACTTCAGCATAATGAGCATTTTCCGGCGACGCGCCGGCATAGCTGACACTGACATGCGCCGGCGGACGCGCTTCCTCAACCACCTGAACGGCAACGTCAGCCACATTCACTTTCTGGAAATCGAGTAACGGCCCGCCTTCTTCCAGACGGGCATACGTCAGAATTTCGTCGATGAGTTCATCCAGCTCCTGAATGTCAGAGTCCATACCCGTCAGCTGTTTGCTGACGTAAGCATCGTCGACGCTGTCTTCAATAATCTGTAAGCCAAAACGGATACGGGCCACCGGGGTGCGTAACTCATGGGACACCGCACGCACCATTTCGCGCTGAATGGAGATAAGCCGCTGAATATGTTCAGCCATTTTATTAAAGGCCTGCCCCAGGCGGCTGACCGGATCGGTGCCGGTAATAGCAACCCGGGCACTGAGATGGCCTTGCGCCAGACGGCTGGTTGCCTGTTCCAGTTTGCGCAGCCGGATCTCAAACGAGTTAACCACCCAATACACGCCAAGACCCAGCAACATAATCCCGATCACGGCGATGACAAAAATGGCCTGCCAGGAATAGGGATTGAATGCATCGATGGGCCCAAGACGCAGCGCACGCGGCTGACCGGGTAATTTTGCCAAGGCTTCAGCCTGCTGCCCTTCGATGGAAATCCGCACCAGTACGTCACCGTATTGCATCCGCGCAAAATCGGAGTCAGAAAGGAAAAGCTGATCAATCTCCACCACAGACAACGGAAATCCGAAACGGGGCTGCATCCGTTTGATAAACGCTTCGATGGTTTCACCGGAACGCTGCCAATCCTCCAGCAACAGATACGCTGACGCCTGCGCCTGAACTTCGGTGACGGTGCTGAGCTGGACATCGAGTAATTCGTCATCGGACATCTGATACAACAAACGGGCGGTACGCCCTTCGTTGGTGGTATCGACCAGCAGTTGTCCACGGGCCAGACGATTTTGCTGGTATTCATCCACCGGCCCTTCGGCCAGCGGTAAAATACTGATATCGGCATCAAAGCGCGATGACAACTCAGACAATGCACCAGGGTCCTGGCGCAGGCGCTGGGCCAGCAACGCAACACTGCCGCCCACCATGTCTTCATTGAACTGTGCACTGCGCACAAAGTTGACGAGCTGTAAGGCAACGGTGCAGATGATACCAACCATCAGCAAAGCACCCAGCAGCCCTGAGTAAACCCGAATAAAAATGGCGATGTCTCCTGACGTCAGATTTCTTTAACGAACAGGTAACCTTTACTGCGTACGGTTTTGATGCGTTTCGGGTTCATCGGATCATCACCGACTTTAGGGCGAATGCGTGAAACCCTGACATCAATAGAACGGTCCTGACCGTCATACTCAATGCCACGCAGCTGGTGAAAAATTTCTTCCCGGGTGAGGACACGTCCGGCGCTGCTGCTCAGCAACCACAGCAAATCAAACTCTGCACTGGTGAGATCAATGCTTTTGCCTTCCAGCCAGGCTTCACGCATGGCGTTATCCACCACCAGATTGCCGAAGGTCAGACGATTATCCGAGCCGCCATCCACAACCTGTTCTTCAGGAACCTCTTTAACCCGGCGCAACAAGGCGCGGATACGGGCCAGCAATACGCGCGGCCGAACCGGTTTGGCGACATAATCATCGGCTCCCATTTCCAGTCCCAGCACCTGATCAAGATCTTCGGTACGGGCCGTCAGCATCAGAATCGGACCTTTGTAATACGGGCGGACAATGCGGCAGACCGCAAGGCCATCTTCACCCGGTAACATCAGATCCAGTACCACGAGGTCAGGCTGTTCCGTCTTGATGCGCTCAATTGCACGGCCGCCGTCGCCTTCAACTGCGACTTTCAGACCATTACTTTCCAGATAATCCTTGGTGAGAGTCGCCAGACGTTCGTCATCCTCAACAATGAGAATGCGCCAGTTTTCTTCAAGGCTTTGACCATTTTCTTGCTTCAACATGGTTCCTTACCATTCCTTAAACAGGTTTATACCCCGGAGTATTGCCACAGGCATCTGACACTAACTCTAGACCGAGTTACGCTTTGTTGCATAGTAACCAATCTATTCATTAATTTGGTAAAAATCAGAGGGCATCAACGCTGCGAAAAAACAGCCACACCCTGTCCACCAACTACACACAAGTTATCCACACGCAAAACCGATAACCCACTATATCTTGGGGTTGAATTCATAGGTATACCGCATTATCTTGTGTCTCGACTTAAAAATATGTCGGTAACTCAGTTACTTACACCGGCACCTACAGACAATCAGGCCAGCCGTCAAGCGTTTTACGGAACCCATACCGATCAAGGACAGATGGAGAAGTTTCCCTTGGATACAGGCACAGAAGAAATGAACAGCGAGCTAAAAGTCACCAAGCGTGACGGCACCCAAGAACCTTTGAATCTGGATAAAATTCATAAGGTGGTCACCTGGGCCGCCGAAGGTCTTGATAACGTATCTGTGTCCGAAGTGGAGCTGAAAGCCCACTTACAGTTTTTTGATGGTATTCAGACCTCTGAAATCCACGAAACCCTGATTAAGGCAGCCGCGGATCTGATTTCAGAAGAAACACCTGATTATCAGTATCTGGCTGCACGCCTGAATATTTTTCACCTGCGCAAAAAAGCCTATGGCCGTTTTGAGCCACCAGCGTTGCTGGATCATGTGAAACGCATGGTTGAATCCGAACGCTATGACCGTCATTTGCTGGAAGACTATACCGCCGAAGAAATCGCGGCGATGGACGCGTTTATTGATCACAGTCGCGATCTGACCTTCAGCTATGCCGCCGTGAAGCAGCTGGAAGGCAAATATCTGGTACAGAACCGCGTCAGTGGCGAAGTCTACGAAAGCGCACAGTTTCTGTATGTCCTGATCGCGGCCTGTTTATTTGCCGGCTACGACAAAGAGCGTCGTCTGGAATACATCCGCCGTTTCTACGATGCGGTATCCACGTTCAAATTATCACTGCCAACGCCGATTATGGCCGGTGTGCGTACGCCGACCCGCCAGTTCAGCTCCTGTGTGTTAATTGAAGCCGGCGACAGCCTGGATTCCATCAACGCCACCGCCAGTGCCATTGTGAAATACGTGTCTCAACGTGCCGGTATTGGCATCAATGGCGGCCGCATCCGTGCCCTGGGCAGCCCGATCCGCGGCGGTGAAGCGTTCCACACCGGTTGTATTCCGTTTTATAAGCATTTCCAGACCGCGGTAAAATCCTGCTCTCAGGGCGGTGTGCGCGGCGGTGCAGCCACCCTGTTCTACCCGATGTGGCACTACGAAGTTGAAAACCTGCTGGTTCTGAAAAACAACCGCGGTGTTGAAGAAAACCGTGTGCGTCATCTCGACTATGGCGTACAGATCAACAAGCTGATGTACGAACGCCTGATTAAGAACGGCAACATTACACTGTTCTCACCTTCTGATGTTCCGGGTCTGTATGACGCCTTCTTTGAAGATCAGGAGCTGTTTGAGCAGCTGTACGTTAAATACGAACAACAGGATGGTATCCGTAAGAAGACGCTGAAAGCGGTCGACCTGTTCTCCAGCATGATGCAGGAACGGGCCAGCACCGGCCGTATCTACATTCAGAACGTTGACCATTGCAACACCCACAGCCCGTTCAATTCGAAACTGGCCCCGGTGCGTCAATCCAACCTGTGTCTGGAAATTGCCCTGCCAACCAAGCCGCTGAAAGACATCAACGATGACGAGGGTGAAATTGCCCTGTGTACGCTGGCCGCTTTCAACCTGGGTTCGCTGAACAACCTGGATGAGCTGGAAGAATTATCCGACCTGATTGTACGCGCACTCGATAGTCTGCTGACGTATCAGGATTACCCGGTGATGGCCGCCCAGAAAGCCAGCCTGCGTCGCCGCACGCTGGGTGTGGGTGTCATCAACTATGCCTATTTCCTGGCGAAAAACGGCGTGAAATATTCCGATGGCAGCGCCAACGGTCTGACTCACCGCGCCTTTGAAGCCATGCAGTACTGGCTGCTGAAAGCCTCCAACAACCTGGCGAAAGAACAAGGCGCTTGCGAAGCTTTCAGTGACACGACCTATGCTCAGGGTATTCTGCCAATCGACACCTACAAAAAAGAAGTCGATAAGTTCTGTGAAGAGCCGCTGCAATACGACTGGGAAGCACTGCGCAAAGATATTCTGACCTATGGCCTGCGCAACTCCACGCTGTCCGCTCTGATGCCATCTGAGACCTCGTCACAGATCAGCAACGCGACCAACGGTATTGAACCGCCGCGCGGATATATCAGCGTGAAGCAGAGCAAAGATGGTATCCTCAAGCAGGTTGTGCCGGAATTTGGCCGACTGAGAAAGAGCTACGAGCTGCTGTGGCAGATTCCGAACAACAATGGTTATCTGCAGCTGGTGGGGATTATGCAGAAGTTCGTCGATCAGGCGATTTCCGCTAACACCAACTATGACCCATCACGCTTTGAAGGTGGCAAGGTGCCTATGCAGCAATTGCTGAAAGACCTGCTGACCGCGTACAAAAACGGCCTTAAAACGCTCTATTACCACAACACCCGTGATGGTATGGAAGATCCGCAAAAAGACGCAGTGATCGAAGAAGACGATGACTGCGCAGGCGGCGCGTGTAAGATTTAATCATTTCAGACCTGTCGCAGCCACCTTTCGGTGGCTGCTTTGAGAAAGAACTCCGTATGGCCTATACCACATTTAACCGCAACGAATTTGATACCTTTGCCCAGCCGATGTTCTTTGGCGAGCAGGTGAACGTGGCGCGCTACGATCAGCAAAAACACAAGATTTTTGAAAACCTGATCGAAAAACAACTGTCGTTCTTCTGGCGTCCGGAAGAAGTGGATCTGACCAACGACCGTAAAGATTTTGCCGATCTGCCGGAACACGAAAAGCACATTTTCGTCAGCAATCTGAAATATCAAACACTGCTCGATTCTGTTCAGGGCCGCTCCCCGAACATTGCTCTGCTGCCGGTGGTGTCTTTGCCTGAACTGGAAACCTGGATTGAAACCTGGTCATTCAGCGAAACGATTCACAGCCGCTCTTATACCCACATTGTGCGTAATATTGTGCCCAATCCGGCGCAGATCTTTGACGATATCACCCGTAACGAGCACATTACCCGTCGCGCCATTTCCGTGACCGAGTATTACGACAGCTTTATTCATCTGAGTAATTACTACATCCAGCTGGGTGAAGGAACGCATCAGGTTAACGGCGAAACCATCGAAGTCACCCTGCACGAGCTGAAACGCCGCATGTACCTGATGATGGTATCCGTCAACGTGCTGGAAGCGATCCGCTTTTACGTCAGCTTTGCCTGTTCTTTTGCGTTTGCCGAACGTGCAAAAATGGAAGGCAACGCCAAAATCATCAAGCTGATTGCCCGTGATGAAGCATTGCACCTGACCGGCACACAGCACATTCTGCAGATTATGGCGAAAGGCAAGGACGATCCGGCATTCGCTATCATCGCCGAAGAATGTCGCGACGACGTTGTGCGTATTTTTGCCGAAGCCGCACAGCAGGAAAAAGAATGGGCCGAATATCTGTTCAAAGACGGTTCCATGATTGGTCTGAATAAAGACATTCTGTGTCAGTACGTTGAGTACATTACCAATCAGCGTATTGCTGCTCTGGGCTTTGAGCCGGTCTTCCCGCCGCGTAACAACCCACTGCCATGGATCAATGCCTGGCTGAACAGCGACAACGTGCAGGTCGCTCCACAGGAAGCTGAAATCAGTTCGTATCTGGTGGGGGCCATCGACAGTGAAGTGGATACCGCGGATCTGGGTGACTTTGACCTCTGATGTCCGCCGCTTTGAAAAACCAGACTGAAACCCCGGACAACGATTTTGAACTGACCGGGGAAGATCATCCCGACAGCACATTCGAACTCGAAGCCCTGCAGCCTGAAGCTGAGCAACCTGCTCCGCTTCAGGCTGAATTGTTCCTGCCCGAAAGCAATCCGGAACAACCGGAAGCCAGCCCACAGATTGAATTCGACGGTATGCAAAAGCCGTTGTTTAATGTGCTGCTGGATGATGGCCGCGAAGCGCATTTTCAGCATGCTGCCACGCTGCTTGAATCTCTGGAAGCTCAGGACGTTGCCGTTCACTATCAGTGCCGCGAAGGCTACTGTGGCAGCTGCCGTGTGCAATTGCAGGAAGGTGATGTGTATTACGCAGAAGAGCCAATGGCGTGGCTGAATGAAGGCGATATCCTGCCTTGCTGCTGCATCCCTAAAAGCGATATCAAAATTAAGCTGTAAAACCCCCGGGCCTGCGCTAAATCAACATCCTCCGGCCGTGCTTCTCCTACTATCTGACTGCAGTCATAACAATACGCAAGGTCAAGGAGTTCAGCGATGGCTTACATCTGTATTACCCCCAATGTTGCAATGGTACGCATGAATGCCGGCGATCATCTGGAAGAGATGCCCGGTGATTTTTACATCAACCTGGATACTCTGGTTGAAGCCCGTATGCGTGCAGTGCGTAAAGAGCACGAAGGCGACTTCTGCGCTGACGTTCTGCTGGTGCTGGAAAATAAAACCCACGAATTTATTTTCCGTAACAGCCCCGCAGGCAATAAAGCACGCGACACGCTGAAAAAATATTTGTCTGAGCGCAGCATTAACTGTTGAGATGATAATACAGCCGTCTGGGCACCTCTGAATAATTCAGGGATGCCCTTGATTTATCAGGCTGCTGCGGTAGCCTTGGTGCTTTTGCACTGAGGCCTGATCATGAGTCTGAATTTCCCGCCATTGGAGCAATCCGCTCCTGATTTCACCACTCCCGACCAGAACAGCCATAACGTCACGCTGAGTGCGCTTAAAGGCAAAAACGTTGTGCTGTATTTTTACCCGAAAGCGATGACACCCGGCTGCACCGTTCAGGCCTGTGGCATCCGCGATACGCGCAGCGAATACGAAGCATTGAACACCGTGGTACTGGGCATCAGTCCGGATGCCCCTTCTCGCCTGCAGAAGTTTATCGATAAACATGATCTGAACTTTGACCTGTTATCCGATGAAGACCACAGCATTGCCGAGCAATACGGTGTCTGGGGATTAAAAAAATTCATGGGTAAGGAGTTTATGGGTATTCATCGCGTAACCTTTATCATTGATGCCGAAGGTAAACTCCGCCACATCATGGCCAAAGTGAAAACCAAGAGCCATCACGACGACGTGATTGAAATCCTGAAAACCCTCTGAGGTTTCTGCCACCGCCCGGCTCTCAACTCCTGCGCCGGGCAGCCGATACAGGCTGTATGAAAATCCCTGTCTTTGTGCGTTTAATCAGCAGCCTGTTTTTACTCCCTGCAGCGGCAACCGCCGGCGCGGGTCATTATGCTGGCTGCGCCGCCGGCGTTCTGCACATCCCCTTCGCAACAGCCCCGCTGAAAGAGGAAGGCGATCAGTACACGGCGGTAGAATGCCACTTGCAACCTCAACCCGTGTTAAACCGTCAGCGCTGGCTGCCTGCTCTGCCTCAACTGGAGTGGACACAAGGACTGCGGACCGAACTGTCACGCAGTAAAGGTTATGCCGAGTTCAGCGATTGGCGCATCGGCCTGCCCTTATATCGCATCAGCCATATGATGATTGCCGTCACAACCCGTCGGCAACAATTACAGCAATTACACAGCCTGCGTGAACCGGCGACTATTTCCGGCCAGACATACCAACCGAATCAGGCCCTGCTGCTCAGTGCCAGGACGGCACAATGGGGGATTGAACTCGATACCCGCCAGAGCGGCAGCCCGCTCAGCTCAGTGGAGCTTGCGCACATACAGCACTGGCAACCGCTAAGCATCCGTGTGCTGAATGATAACCAGGATACCTTAACGCCCGCACAATTCGATTATTGGCAGCTAAGCATTAAACGCCAGCCGTTATTACCTGGCTGGCAGGTGTCATGGGTGTTCAGTCTGGGGCACGGACAGGTATATGACGATGGTAACGCCGGGCTGTTGGATAACGCGGCACTGGCCAATGATTTTATCAATCTAGGACTGATGCTTGGTACCACCTGGCGCTGGCGGATTACACCTCATCTGCATTGGTACAATCATCTGCAAGGCGAAAGTCAGAACGTGCTGTTCGTCAGCCGGCGTGATGATGACAATCTGCGTGTTGAGAACATCAACCGCTTCAGCTATCGCTTTCTCAGTGGTATTGACTGGCGCTTCTAGGACGACGCGGTTTTATGCTGCAGGCGGTACTCCAGAGGCGTAATGCCCTCCCAGCGTTTAAATGCGCGGGTAAAGGTACTGCTTTCGGAAAAGCCCAGCTGTTCACTGATATGAGTCAGCGGCTGACTGGTGGTGGTTAATAATATCAGCGCCCGGCGCTGACGCTCTGCATCCAGTAACTGCTGAAAGCTCGTCTGGTCTTCCTGCAGTTTACGCTGCAGGGTTCGGCCACTCATGTGCAGACGCTGCGCCAGTTGATCACGATCAACCGACAAATCGCTGCTGTTGCGTAAAAAATGCTGTACCAGCCCAGCCGTATCCGGTTGCTGCAGCAATGCCAGCTGATCTTCCAGCATCTGTTCATGCATCGCCGCCAGCTTTTCATCTCCCAGCGCCAAGGGTTCTGCCATAATATCCGGGGCAAAAACAAGGGCATTGCGCGGGGCATCAAACTGCAGCGGCGCGGCGAAAATACGCTGATAATTGTCCACATTCTCTGGCTGCGCATGCGTCAGCTCTACCCGCAGAAGAGGAACCGGCTTACACGCCAGCCAGCTGGCAAAACTGCGCAACAAAACCAATACGGCATCGACCTGATGGCGACTGAAATTATCCGCCTGGGGCTCATAGCAAATGGCCGCCTCGGCCGCGTCTGACTGCAGAAAATAGCGCCCACCATCGCTTAATAAGCGGGTGTAACGGACTGATTTTTCAAACGCTGCACCCAGATCCGGACTGTGCATCAGCGTCAGCGCAAAAAGCTGAAAATGGGCAGGTTTAACCAGTTCACCCATTAATAAACCGAAGTCTTCTGCCGGACAATAATCCTCTGCCGCACGCCACATTCTCAACGTTTGCGCTAAGGACACCCGGGCATAGGCAGTATTCAGCAGCTCACGGCTGATACCCGCAGCCTGAAGTAATGGCTCGGCCGCGATCCCCTGCAATTCTGCGCCCTGCAGCAGAGCCTTTATCCAAAGAATCGAGACCGTTTTTTCTGCGCTATGGTTTGGTGTATTCATCGACTGACTTCTGCAGTTAAACCGGGTGTCCTGCGGGGACAATTCTTAATATCTGTACCTGCGTTACATTATGGGTATCTGATAACAATAAACAAACGAGGACTTTGCTATGAATAAAAAAACAGCCGATCAGTGGTTTGAAGAGTACGGTGCCAGCCACCAGAACCCACTGAATAAACTGATTCACTGGATTTGTGTCCCCCTGATTTTTATTGTCATTATGGGGCTGCTGTGGGAGATACCAGTACCTGCGGCCTTTGCGCAAGTACCCTACCTGAACTGGGCAACCCTGTCAGCCATTGTTGTGGTGGGCTTTTATGTGCGTATGTCAGTCAGTCTCTCGATCGGCCTGACCGCTTTTACCATTGCAACTTACGTTCTTCTGGCCTGGTTTGAGCAACAAAATCTGGCACCACTGTGGGCAGTTTGTGTGATCAGCTTTGTCATTCTCTGGATCTTCCAGTTTATTGGTCACTATGTCGAAGGGAAAAAACCTTCTTTCTTTAAAGATATCCAGTTTTTACTGATCGGACCGGCCTGGCTGATGGGATTTATCTACCGTAAATTAGGCATTCCATACTCCTGAAAAGACAGACAGGTGGTGCAGAAGCACCACCTGTCTTACCCTGATACGGCCTGTACCGGCAATCTCTGACGCTATTTCGGCACGCTCCAACCTCGTATAAATCTTTTCAACAGGCTAAAAATGCCCACGGCAGCTTTGTAAGACTGCCCGTTCAATCTAAAAAACAGGAAAGATTATGACTATCGGATATTGGTGCGTACTCGTCGCAGCGTTATTACCTTATGTTTTTACCGGTCTGGCAAAAGCGGGGGGACGTCGTTACAACAATTACTCACCGCGTGAATTTCTGGAGAAACAGGAAGGTTACCGCAAGCGCGCACACTGGGTTCAACTGAACAGTTTCGAAGCATTTCCGGCATTTGCAGCGGCCGTTATCATTGCTCACCTGAGCGGAGGCGCTCAGGAGCGGATTGATATCTTAGCCATGGCCTTTATTGCGATCCGGGTTGTGTACGGCATTCTGTATCTGAGCAACCAGGCAAGCCTGCGTTCTCTGGTATGGATGGCCGGTGTTGGCTGTACGGTTGCGCTGTTTGTCAGTGGTGTTTAAACCGTCACCATATGACCGTTACGTTTGTAGCAGTACGCTGAGTTGCAATAAATAACAATCTGCCGGCCTTTATCTGACGTCTGAATAATATAAAGGTCGGTAAATTCAGGCGTTCTTTCCAGAAACGTTGCATTACGTATAAAGCTCGCAACCGGACTATGAGAATTCAGCGTATCCGGCGCAGCGGAATAAACAGCTGCAGGCGAATAAAAGCCAAGCAACGCTGACAAGCCGATAATCATGAGGTGCAGTGAAGCTTTCATAGCCTAACTCCTGACAACATACTTAAATCAAGTATAGGAAGAGAGTACGTCATGACATGGATTGTTTTGTTATAAAGAGTGAGCCGCTCACCGAGCAGTGACTTTACATGGCACAGCTAAGGCCAGCAGCAGGCAAACATAGCGGGAATAGTCCAGCGAGACTGAATAACTGAACAGCATGCATAAAAAAACAGACCTGTGGTCTGCTTTTTATGCTGATAACTTTTTATTCCGGCGTTATTAAACCCGCTTTCTGGTATACCCGGCACTTTGCAATGCCCGGTAAAAGCAGCAGATCAGTCGTGAGCTTTCAATGCGCCGTCTGGCGCTTCAGCGAAACAATCAACTCTGCTTCACCACGCGCGACACCACAACTGTCGACCAGATCACTGGCTGTCGCCCCCAATCCAACCAGGCGTGAGGCCTGTTGAAAAGTCGCCTCATCCGTTGTTGGCAATACGACTTTGCGTTCGGCATGTTGCAGGCGCCCATCTATTTGCTTGAGCTTACGCCCCATGCCAATGGTGCTTTTGCTCATCGCCTGATGCGCTTGTTGTAAGCTGCCAACCGCCTGATCCAGACGATTGGCATCCTGATTTTGCTGCCGTTTCAGTGACCACATAAAAGCGCCAACCAATAACAGCAAACCCATATTACCCATCAATAACCAGTGCATCAGTGACAGAGACGCCATGACAGACTCCTATAAACCCTGGATTTCTGTCCACTCCTCGTCGGTCATCAGTTTCTCCAGATCCACCAGAATAAGCAGTTCATCATTTTTATGACAAACCCCCTGGATAAATTTGGCACTCTCATCATTGCCGACGTTCGGGGTGGTTTCAATTTCAGACTGACGCAGATATACCACTTCAGCCACCGCATCGACGAGTATGCCAACCACCTGACCTTCCGCTTCAATAATTACGATACGCGTCTGATCAGTGGTGTCAGCCGTTGGCAGGCCAAAACGGAGCCGTGTATCGATCACCGTTACGACATTGCCACGCAGGTTAATAATGCCAAGTACATACGGGGGAGCACCGGGAACCGGTGCAATTTCGCTGTAGCGCAGAACTTCCTGAACCTGCATTACATTGATTCCGTACGTCTCGTTTTCCAGACGGAAGGTTACCCATTGAAGGACGGGATCTTCCGCACCTTTATTTCCGGCAATCGCTGACATAAAACATCCTCGCTAAGAAAGGCCGATGCCTGACTGTGTCAAAAAACATGACGAACCTCTCTTAACTATAGAACAGAGCACAAAGTGTACCAGTTAAAAAAAAGGAATTTTTCAGGTCCGACAGGAATAAATAATGGCTTTAAAAAGAGACTACAGCACTGATATGTCGGGTTTTCTTTAAGCCCGCCGGGCTACCCGACGATTTTCTTCCAACAGCTTTAATACCCCTGGTACATCCAGTAAAGCACACATTTCAGAGATCACCGTCCCGGCAAGCCACGGTCGTTTACTGCCCTCTCCACGCCATTTAATCGAATCATGCACCAGGGTGACGGTGTCACAGATTTCCTGGCACGCCAGCGCCCATGGAGAACGGTCCAGCTGAATAAAAAAGCTGTAGCCGTCATCGTTAAGGCTGATCTTGCGCTCGGGCATAATCAGTTGAGCGCTATCAATAATCGTAAGCTTGGATTTATCGCCCTGCCAGACCCCCAATGACCAACTGGCCTGCCCGAACAGCGGGGTCACCTTGTCAGTCACGTTATGAACGCCCCCCAACAATGGCAGAGGTATTGCCAGCTTAAGGCCTGCAACTTTGAAGATAAGACAATCGATACCCTGACTGGACTGCCAATTAAGCGACGCTGTTTTTACGGTGGATAAAGTCAATTCATTGACATCTTCCACCCCTGGTTCTGCAACCTCATGCTCTTGCGACGGGGTTTCGACACGCTCTGCAACCGCAACCTCCGGAATCTCCTGCAGTGGAGATGATGGAATCACGTCTGAAAATGCGGTTTTTAGCGCAGGAACACTACTCTGCACGTCAAAACGGGGAAGACTGCGTGCTTCAGTAGCCATCGTCGCCGGAACAGGCTCCTCTGTAACGGCAGGCTCCGTTTTCATCATCTCAGATTGGGTTGCTTCCGACTTAGCCGCCTCTGACTTAATCGTAGATACCGGCTTTACGTCCGTCGCACTGACCAGTAGCTGATCCAGATAGTCCTGTAAAACAAAATCGACCTGATTTGCCAGATCTGTTTTAGGGGTTACATCAGCCATTGAGGGCAGCCTCCGCAGCAACGGGAAGGCACGCCGCGAGCATACAGCGCCGCAGCGAAGATTCGGGTAAATGTTGTATCAATCCGAGCGCCGTAAAAAGCTGCGTACGCTGTGCAGCTCTCCCCCCTTGTCCGAGAGGACGCAGAGGGATTGGGGCATAACCACTTTTCAGTGTACTGCTGGCCAGGGCCTCTTCTAAATGATGAGGACTGACCGCAGAACGCAGCAAAGCATCCCAATTTACCCCCTGGTCGGTAACCTCCCCATCAGCCGCCAGCAAATGATCAAAGTAATCATCCAGCGGATTATTAGCAGCGGCTGAAACCTGCGGGATATAACTAGCCACGGCCAGGATCCGCCACATCGATTTCACTTAATAAATGACGATAGGCCCGTACACCACGCCCCTGCTCATCCATTTGATGTGGAAAAACACCTTCATGACTGGCATCACGCAAACGGGTATCGACCGGAATCGCTTCCTGCCATAAAGAGTCCTGATACAAGCGGCGCATTTCTTTCAGCGTGGTGACCGAAGCCAGCGTGCGCCGGTCAAAGAGTGTAGGAACGATCATGTAAGGCAGGTTGCGATTTTGCGAGCGCATCACCATTTTCAGGGTATGAATCATCCGCTCCAATCCTTTCATCGCCAGGTGTTCGGTCTGCGTCGGTATCACCAGGCGCTGGCAAGCGGCCAGTGCATTCACCAGCAGAACACCAAGAATGGGCGGCGTATCCAACAGGGCGTAGTCATACTCATCCCATAACTGGGCCAGCGACCGTGCCAGAACCAAGCCCATACCATCCTGACCGCTGACCTGACGTTCCAGCGTGGCAAGCGATGTTGTTGCCGGCAGTAAAGACACATTAGGCAAACTGGTGGGTTTAATCACCGTTTGAATAAAGTCTTTGTCTTTGTAACGTTGCTCAAAAAACAGGTGATAGAGGCTGCGCTCAAGATTGTCCGGGTTCTGTCGGAAATAGCTCGTCAATGAACCATGGGGATCAAGATCGACCAGCAATACCCGTTTACCCTGTTCGGCCAATAAGCCTCCCAAAGCAACCACGCTGGTTGTCTTACCGACCCCGCCTTTCTGATTTGCTATTGACCAAATCCGCACTAGTTTCACCCTGTTTTCAATAAGCGCGTGACCCGCCAGAGGCCACTAAAAACACTTTCTGCTGTTAAGAAATTCATTAAGCAAAAAGTATGTCAATTATTTGCAGTTGGACGAGACCAGGGAGCTGACTCACTCGTTTGAGTCATAAAAATCACAACACGACGATTCTCCGCCCGCGCTTCTTCAGTGTCTTCTGCTTTCAACGGGTGGTAGTACGAAAGCCCTACTGCCGCCATCCGCTGCGGAGCAACACCATACAACACCAGATTCTGTACCACCGACGCTGCACGCAATGCTGATATTTCCCAATTGGTAATGCCTTTGGCTGGCGTATCGTCTGAATGTCCCTGAACATTGATTGGAAATGGAAAATCCTTCAATTCAGCGGCAATCGCCTGCATCAGCGGCAAAGCTTCGTCACGTATGCGTGTCTCACCACGGGCAAATAAAAGATCCGCATTCAACGATACGGTTATCCAATCCTTGTCCCCTTCTATCCTTATATCGTCCGACTCCGGAATAAATTGAGCAACCTGACGAATATCAGCCAACAATGGTAGTAAGCCATTGCCGTCTTCCAGAGGGGTGGAGAGTGTCGGGGGAGTAATCGGTTCCGGAGGTAATATGGTCGAGAATATACCTTCCAGCTCGCTACGGATCGCTGAACCGTCTTCTTCATCAACCAGTTGCACCGCGTACAACATGATAAAAAAGACGCATAAAAGCGTCATATAGTCTGCATAAGATACCAGCCAGCGATGTGGGTCCGGACCTGGGCGTTTCACAACACAATCCCTTGCATGCGATAGCGCAACGCCATGGGATTTACACCATTGCGTAACGCGACGACACCAAGCATCAAAGCCTCGTAATAACGACTGCGGATCGCAAGACGCTGGCGCAGGGTACTGGTTAACGGAATAACAATCAGGTTGGCGCCAGCGACTCCGTAAAAAGTTGCCACAAACGCCGTCGCAATCCCGGCCGCTAAAGCTTCCGGTTGCTTAATACTGGAAAGCACCTGCATCAGGCCAAGCACTGCTCCGACAATCCCCAGTGTAGGCAGGTAGCCTGCCAGATTATCCAGCACACAAAGTAAGTCCTGATCACGTTCTTCACGACTTTTCAGTTCCAGGTACAGTGCAGACTGCATAGCATCGACATCGTTGCCATCCGCCAGTAACAGCAACGCTTTACGGAACACCGGGTCGGCTTCGGAGCCAGCTACTTTCTCCAGCGCCAGAGGGCCGTCCCGACGCAGGGCATTACCACTGGTGGTCAGTTTACTGAGGAGAGAATCAAGAGAATATTGTGGGGGAGCAACCAGCCAAAGCAAAAGTTCTCCCAAAGGGCGGTATTGGCTGACAGGCAGTTGCGCCAGAGTGGCGAATACGCCGCCACCAAATACAATCAGCGCGGCCGGAGGATTCCAAAGAGCAGTAAGATCTCCTCCCTCAAGAGAGAAACCGGTCAGTACGGCAATCACTGCCAACAAGACAGTGACTAACGTCCACCGATCCACTAGCCAACCTCTTCAACGAGCCTCGGGCCGATATCTTTCAGGGGCAATACTTCATCACTCAACCCTTCCTTGATAACGGCCAGCGGCATGCCAAAAATGACACAGCTTTCTTCATCCTGAGCCCAAACACTCGCTCCGCCCTGCTTCAGCAAACGAGCCCCCTCCCGACCATCCGCTCCCATTCCGGTGAGCACGATAGCCAGAGTCTTGTTGCCATAGTGCTTGGCAGCCGAAGCAAAAGCGATATCGACACTGGGGCGATAGTTAACTCGCTCATCACTTTCGCGGATGTGAATAACACCACCACCACGGCGGTCGACCATTAATTGCATACCACCAGGTGCCACATAGACATGACCGGATTCAATTTTATCGCCATCGGCCGCTTCTTTTACGATCAGGGGACTGAGAGAATTAAGACGCTCGGCAAAGGCTTTGGTAAATGAACCGGGCATGTGCTGAACAATAATAATGGGCGTTTTAAAACTGCCTGGAATGGTTTTAAACAGGGTTTGCAGAGCCGCAGGCCCACCGGTTGAAGTTCCTATAACCACCAGCTCGGTCTGAGTCAGGCGTCCGCGTACAGCAGGACGCGCAACCGGTGCAGGCGCGACCTTGGTCTGACTGCGGGCAACGCCGGCAATTTTATCGGTCAGCGCGCGCTTAATCTGAATAGCATCTTTGGCAATCTGGTCAAAATTCTTTGGCAGAAAATCCAGTGCACCGGCGTCCAGTGCATCCAGCGTGACCCGTGCGCCTTCAAACGTAAGGGAGGAAAACATCAGCACCGGCACCGGCCGCCGCTGCATAATATTCCGCACAGCCGTGATGCCATCCATTACGGGCATCTCGTAGTCCATAGTAATCACATCGGGCTTAAGAGATTCATTCATCTCAATAGCTTCGCGGCCGTTAGAGGCAACCCCGACGACCTCCATGCGACCATCCGCATTAATAATGTCGGTTACCCTGCGACGAAAAAATCCTGAGTCATCGACAACCAGAACACGAATACTCATGAAATCAACTCTTCCTTAGTCGTTGGACTACTTATGCTGCAGTCGATTGCCGTGATGATGCATAACGGGTCAGCATGCTTGGTATATCCAGAATCAGCGCGATTCGTCCATCACCCGTGATGGTCGCCCCTGCCATTCCTGCCGTACCGTGCAACATTTTCCCCAAAGGTTTAATAACGACTTCTTCCTGACCGATAAGCTGATCAACAACAAAACCTACCCGTTTGGTACCCACCGACACGACCACAACGTGAGCCGTTTCATCCGCTTTTGCATAAGCTTCACCTTTGATCAGCCAACGCTTCAGATGAAATAGTGGTACCGGTTTTTCACGTACAACCACCACTTCCTGACCATCAACAATATTGGTTTTGGTCAAATCAAGGTGAAAAATTTCGTTCACACTAACCAATGGGAAAGCAAATGCCTGGTTTTTCAGCATCACCATCAGAGTCGGCATAATCGCCAAAGTCAGAGGTACTTTAATGCGAATACCGGTACCCACACCTGGGCGGGAATCGATATTAATCGTGCCATTAAGCTGAGAAATTTTTGTTTTAACAACATCCATGCCGACACCACGGCCGGACACATCTGAAATCTGATCTTTGGTTGAAAAACCAGGGGCAAAAATCAGATTAAAACATTCATTTTCCGTCAAACGGTCTGCGGCATCCTGATCCATAACGCCTTTTTCTACCGCCTTACGGCGTAAAACATCGGCGTCCATACCACCGCCGTCATCCTGAATAATCAGCAGAATGTGATCGCCTTCCTGCTCTGCAGAAAGGACAACAGTGCCGACCCTGGGCTTGCCATTTTTTTCACGCACATCCGGCATTTCAACACCGTGATCAACGGCGTTACGCACCAAGTGAACAAGGGGATCGGCCAAAGCCTCCACTAGATTCTTATCCAGATCGGTTTCTTCACCACGTAATTCAAGATTAATTTCTTTTTTAAGCTGACGAGCAAGGTCACGAACCACACGCGGGAAGCGGCCAAATACTTTTTTGATTGGCTGCATCCGGGTTTTCATTACAGAAGCCTGCAAATCACCGGTAACCACATCCAGATTGGCGACCGCTTTGGCCATTGACTCATCCGTACTTTTAAGACCTAAACGAACCAGACGGTTACGAACCAGTACTAACTCTCCGACCATATTCATAATGTCATCGAGACGCTTGGTATCCACGCGCACTGTTGCTTCGGAGGCAGCAGCATCTTTATCCGGACGTTTCGCCTCGTCAGCGGCAGCGGGGGCTTTGGCAACCGGAGCAGCTTTGGCTTCAGGCTTAGCGGCAGGTTTAGCCTCAACTTTAGCCGCTGGTTTGGCGGCTTCCGGAGGGGAGACCGGCGGCGCGGCTGCAACCGGTTTTTCTGCTGCAACAGATGCTTCAGCCTCACCCTCTGGTGCGCTCGAATGCTTACCCTTACCGTGCAATCGATCAAGCAATTCTTCAAACTCAGAATCACTGATCAGATCATCTCCGCCTGCAGGTGCAGGACTTGCAGCGGCAGGTGCAGGTTCGGTTTTTTCCGGCTCGGCTGTTTTGTCTTGCTGGGATGTGGCACTTTTGCCTTTACCATGAATTTGATCGAGCAGCGCTTCAAACTCATCTTCAGTGATTTCATCACCGGAGGCGTCAACGCTGTCAGACCCTATATCAAAGAAATCATCATCCGCGGCGGCAGATGCCGGAGCTGCATTGGTTTTTTCTTCGTCCAAAGCGTCGAGCAACTGCTCAAATTCATCGTCTGTTATATCGCCGTTATCTTCCACAGCAGCAGGGGCTGACTGCACAAGATCTTCTTGTATTGGTTCTTCGGCAGCTATTTCAGGCTCACTGACCTGCACTTCATCTTCCGACTCAGGCCGTGCCAGTTTATGTAAACGTTCAATTAATTCAGGGTCGGCATCTTCAGGTTTGGCACCCGAGCGCACACTTTCAAACATCTCATTTACATTATCGAGCGCCTGAAGTACCACATCCATAAGATCTGAATTAACAGTACGATGACCATTACGCAGGGTATCGAAAACGTTTTCTGCTGCATGGCAGCAATTCACCAAAGGATTAAGTTGCAGAAATCCAGCACCACCTTTTACCGTGTGGAAACCACGGAAGATAGCATTCAGCAGGTCTTTATCATGTGGGCGTTGTTCAAGATCGACCAGTTGTTCAGAGAGCAGCTCAAGAATTTCCCCGGCTTCAACCAAAAAATCCTGGAGAATCTCTTCATCAGCATCGAAACTCATCCGTTAGCTCCTTTAAAAACCAAGACTGGACAGTAAGTCATCAACATCATCCTGGCTGGCAACTACGTCTTCACTGGACTTATTAATCTGCGGTCCCTCCGCAGCGATATTTGCGCCTTCCGTCGGCTCTTCTGCCGATTCCATATCGGCATGAACAATTCCGGTAATCGAATCCACGTTGCCGGCCATGGCAACAAGCTGAACCAGCCGGCCTTCAACGTCAGTTACCAGCGCAGCCACTTTGTGAATGACCTGACCGGTTAAATCCTGAAAATCCTGTGCCAGCACAATATCGGATAACTGTCCCTGCAAACGCTGAGACTGACTCGCACTGTCGAGAAGAAACTGGTTTATATCTTTCGTTAAATTGCGGAATTCATCCGGCTTTAATTCTTTATTCAGAAAACGCTGCCACTCAACCGATAACGCACTGGCTCTGTCATGGATATCGGTTGCCAGAGGCATCCCGGCATCCACCAGGTCCATCGTACGGTTGGCCGATTTATCGGTCATTTCCAGCACGTAGGCCAGCTTGTCCGTTGCATGATCAATGTCTGATGCGGCACCGACAGTATCAACGCGCATATTTTTAATTGCTTCATGCAACGCGCGGGTCAGTCGGCCGATTTCGTTGTACAGCGTACGGTCTCTAACCTCATTGAGATTATTAACCAACGCTACCGCCTTACTGAGATCACCAAGCTCCAACTGCCGAAGCATGCTTTCTGCTAGGTTTTTGATTTCAGTGCCGACAGCGCTGTTATCGGTATCCAGATTGATCCCGGCCATCAAGTTATCTTCCTGGTTAACCTTCGACACGTTCAAAGATCTTATCGATCTTTTCTTTCAGTACCGCAGCAGTAAAAGGTTTCACGACATAGCCGTTAACCCCTGCCTGAGCAGCAGCAACAATCTGGTCGCGCTTGGCTTCCGCTGTCACCATCAGTACCGGCAGACTTTTCAGGCGATCATCGGCTCTTACTTTCTTCAGCAAGTCGAGACCTGTCATGCCAGGCATGTTCCAGTCCGTCACTAAGAAGTCGAAGTCACCATTCTGCAACATGGGAAGTGCTGTTGTGCCGTCATCTGCTTCCTGGGTGTTTGTGAACCCCAGATCGCGCAACAGATTTTTGACGATTCGTCTCATCGTTGAGAAATCATCAACGATCAGAATTTTCATGTTTTTGTCCAAAACGACCTCCAGTAATCGACTCTCTATATTCCAAGTCGTTCCTAAGGTTTAGTGTAGACACAGTTATCGCTTTATCCAGAAACAAAGCAGCCAGAAAAGATTTTTTTCAATAACAGGAAGGGTTTAGGACAACCAGCCGCCAAGACGGGCACGCAGACGATGGGCCGCCTGACTGTGCAACTGGCTCACCCGGGATTCACTGACACCAAGAACAGCGCCAATTTCTTTCAGGTTAAGTTCTTCGTCATAGTAAAGAGCCAGCACCAGCTGCTCCCTTTCGGGCAAATGACGAATAGCGTCGGCGAGTTGACGCTGAAAGGACTCACGTTCTATGCCATCAAGTGGGTTGGGAGATTCTTCTTCGAAGACATCAAAACCAGCTTCACTTTTTTCAACCACTTCTTCAAAGCTGAATAAACGACAACCGGCACTGTCTTTCAAGATGGCGTGGTATTCATCCTGACTGATACCAAGAAAGCCTGCGACTTCACTGTCTTCTGCATCGCGGCCTTTCTCGCTTTCTATTTGTTTGATCGCATCACTGATACGGCGGGAATTACGGTGTACTGAGCGTGGCGCCCAATCGCCTTTACGGATTTCGTCAAGCATCGCACCACGTATACGGATGCCGGCATAGGTTTCAAAACTGGCACCCTTGCCGCCATCGTATTTGCGTGCAGCTTCCAGCAGGCCAATCATGCCGGCCTGAATAAGATCGTCGAGCTGCACACTATCGGGCAGCCTGCCGATGAGGTGGTGAGCAATGCGTTTTACCAGCGTCGCATGATCACGCACCAGCTGTTCATAATCGTGTTTTTGTACGTCGGAATACACCAGACAACTTCCTACTGACACTCGTTATGCCCCGGCTTCCTGAACTAACCGATCTACAAAAAACTCCAGATGCCCCCGGGGAGATGAAGGCAGCGGCCATGAATCTACTTTTTTAGCCAGCGCACGGAATGCCGTAGCCGCCTTGGAACGCGGATACGCATCAATTACCGCTTTCTGGCGCTGTACCGCACGCCGTAACGCATCATCCTGAGGGATTGCACCGACATACTGCATAGCGACTTCGAGAAAACGATCCGTCACTTTGGTGAGCTTGGCAAATAAGGCATTTCCTTCCTGCGGCGTGCGCACCATGTTGGCAACAATGCGGAAGCGGAACAGACCGTAATCGCGGTTCAGCAGTTTGATCTGAGCGTAAGCATCCGTAATGGAGGTTGGCTCATCAGTCACGACCATCAGCACTTCCTGTGCTGCACGGACAAAACTCATTACGCTGTCGGATATACCGGCAGCAGTATCGATAATCAGTACATCAATATCATCACCAATGTCACTGAACGCCTGAATAAGACCCGCATGCTCAAGAGAGTTCAGCTGTGACAGCTTCTGGGTACCGGATGATGCCGGTACAACCCGGATACCACCAGGTCCTTTAACCATCACGTCACGCAGGTCACATTCTCCGGTGAGTACATTCTCGATGGTTTTGTTGGAGCTGATGCCGAGCAGAATGTCGATGTTGGCGAGCCCGAGATCGGCATCCAGCACAACCACTCTGCGTCCCATTTCTGCCAGGGCAATGGCCAGATTGACTGAGACATTGCTCTTGCCGACACCACCTTTACCGCCGGTGACGGCGATGACCTGCACAGGATGCCTTGCCATTAGTCGTTATACTCCGTGTTGAATACTGGAATGCTGAGTGGCGAAGCTCATCGCTTCGGCGGCCTGCCAGCGGGTGCGCGCCATACGCGCCATCTGTTCCGCCAGTCTTACCAGTTTGTCAGCATCCGGATAATGCACATCGTCGGGGATGTGCGGTCCATCTGTCACCAGGGTGACCGGCAACTGAGTCAGTGCCGAGATACTCATAGCGGGCCCAAGACTGAAACACTCATCCAGTTTGGTGAATACGCAACCCGCCAACCCTGCTGCTTTAAAATGTTCGTAATTTTCCTGCAGGCAACGTCCCTGACTGGTCAGGGGTAATACCAGCAGCTTTTTCAAGCGCGCACCGGCTTGTTTAAGCATAGACAACTGCACGGAAAAATGTGGATCCTGACTGGCCAATCCCGCGCTGTCGACCAGCACCAGTTTTTTGTCGCGTACGCTATCCAGCACTTTATTCAGATCACCGTTCACCGGCACTACATGCAGCGCCACTCCCAGAATACGCGAAAAGGTGCGGAGCTGATCATGTGCCGCCACGCGGTAGTTATCGAGGGTGATCAATGCCACCGATTCTGCCCCATGGCGGATGACAAACTGGGCTGCCAGCTTGCCAATGGTGGTGGTTTTCCCCGCACCGGTCGGGCCGACCAGGGCATAAATACCACCGCGATCCAATAAACCATTGGGCGCCACGGGTAAGTCTGACGCGATCAGTTTCAGCGCTTTATTCCAGGCATCTTCCAGAGGAACATCACCGTCAATACGGCTGGCGACTCTGTCCGCCCAGGCTGCTTCCAGGCCTACATCCTGACAGCGCTGCCATAACTGTGATTGCTGCCAGGTCAGTGGCCGCCGGGTATCCCAGGCACTGCCCTGATGACTGACCATCCAGTCTTTCAGATCACGCAGTTCGCCACTCATTTGTTGAATGACGCTGTTGTATCGCTCCTCGCCCTGTTCAACACGCCGTTGCAGCATCGCGTCTTCTGCGGCGCTGCGGCCTGTTTCTTCCGGAGCCGGACTTCTTGGGGGTGTGACGGTATTGCTACGGCTGAAGTCATCGTTTTTCAGACCGCTTAACACCGCCGACAGAGACTCTTTGCTGGACAGGTCACCCTGCCCGGCAAAGGCCATGCGTTCTTCATAACGCTCATCGCGTTTTTTTAATGCCGGCTGAGGTTCACGGGAAGCCGATCTGGCATCTTCCAGCTCCTGCTGCAAGCGTAACTGGCGTTCAATTTCAGGACGGTCCTGCTCATGGCCAGGCTGATAATCCAGCGCGGCCACTACCTCGAAACCCACTGACACTTTCTTGCTCGACAGAATCACCGCATCCGCTCCCAGTTCCTGGGAGACCAGACGCAGAGCCTGCTGCATATTGGCTGCGGTGAAGCGTTTCACTTTCATAGTCAGCACTCGCTATCGTAAGGACCCTATTTGCCGCCAATACTGGCGACAATGGTAATACTCTTGTTATCCGGAACTTCCTGGTACGCCAACACCTGCAGTTGTTCGATGCTGTTGCGTACGAACTGAGCCATCGCTGCGCGCAACTGACTGGTAACCAGCAACACTGCCGGATTACCTGCCATTTCCTGCGCCTGAACTGCTTCAGCCAGAGAGCGCTGTAACGTGTCGGCCATGCCCGGCTCCAGTACCAGACCGTACTGTCCGGCCTGCTGTCCGCTTTGCTGAAGGGTTTTAAGCAACAACTGTTCCAGACCTGGGTCCAACGTCATAACCACCAGTTCATCCGCATTACCAAAGATGTTCTGGACGATCATGCGGCTCAAGGCAAGGCGTGCAGCGGCCGTCATAGCGGCGGTATCTTGACTCGCACTGCCACTATTCGCCAAAGACTCGGCAATGGAGCGCATATCGCGGATAGGCACATGTTCACGCAGCAGGTTCTGCAAAACAGCCAGTAATTGGGTGATGCTCAGCGTATTAGGCACCAGTTCTTCAGCCAGTTTCGGTGATGCTTTGGCCAGCATATCCACCAACTGCTGAACATCTTCATGGCCGAGCAATTCATGCGCGTGGCGCTGCAATTTCTGATTAAGGTGTGTGGCAACCACGGTGCTGGCATCAACCACGGTATAACCAAGGGTTTGGGCACGGTCTTTTTGTGTGGCATCAATCCAGAAGGCATCCAGACCAAACGCCGGATCTTTGGATGCCAGACCTTCGATTTTACCGAACACCTGGCCAGGATTAATCGCCATTTCCCGCTCCGGATAAATTTCGGCCTCTGCCAGAGTCACACCCATCAGCGTAATACGGTATTGATTAGGCAGCAGATCCAGGTTGTCGCGGATATGCACAGAGGGCATCAGAAAACCCATTTCCTGGGATAATTTGCGCCGCACACCCTTGATACGGTTCAGCAGCTGTCCGCCCTGATTTTTATCCACCAGCGGGATCAGACGGTAACCCACTTCGAGACCAACGCGGTCAACCGGCTCGACGTCGTCCCAGCCCAGCTCTTTGACTTCCATTTGTTTAATGGCCGCTTCGGCTTTTTCTTTCGGTGCCGCCAACGCATTACCACTGCCAGCCGGCAATGCCGCAGCGGCTTTCGGCTGAGCACCGATTCGCTGGGCAATGGCATCACCAAACTTGCCGCCGTCTTTACGCCAGTGAATAAAGTAGGCGACGCTGGCAGCAATCAAAGCCGCACCGAGAAACACACCGTGCGGCATGCCGGGCACAATACCCATCATAAACATCAGGCCGGCCGCTACAGCCAGAGCGCGGGATGACGCAAACATCTGGCCAAAAACCTGCTGCCCCATGTCTTCATCGCCACCATTACGGGTCACCATAATGGCGGTTGCAGTGGACAGCAGCAGCGACGGAATCTGAGCGACCAGACCATCACCAATGGCCAGCAAGGTATAAGCAGACACCGCATCGCCAAAACTCAGACCATGCTGCGCCATACCAATACCGAAACCACCGACAACGTTGATGATCAGAATTAAGATACCGGCAACGGCATCGCCTTTAACGAACTTACTGGCACCATCCATCGAACCGTAGAAGTCTGCCTCGGCGGCTACGTCCGCGCGGCGGGTTTTCGCCTGGTCTGCGTCAATAAGTCCGGCATTCAGGTCCGCATCAATCGCCATTTGCTTACCTGGCATAGCATCCAGAGTGAAGCGCGCGCTGACTTCTGACACCCGGCCAGCACCTTTGGTTACCACCACAAAGTTAATGATCATCAGAATCATGAAGACCACCAGACCCACGGCATAGTTACCACCGATCAGCACTTCACCAAACGCTTCGATTACCTTACCTGCAGAGTCCCCCCCTTCATGCCCATAGAGCAGTACAACCCGCGTAGAAGCAACGTTCAACGCCAGGCGCAGCAACGTCGCAACCAGCAAAATAGTAGGGAAAATCGCAAAATCCAGCGGCCGCCGGGCGTACACACTGACCAGCAACACTACGATGGATAATGCAATATTGAAGGTAAAAAACGTATCCAATAAAAATGGCGGCAACGGCAGCGTCATCATGCCCAGCAACACCAGCAGCATGACAGGAATACTTAAATTTCCCTGCGCCAGCAGCGACATACCGCCTTTGAGCTGACCCATCACCTGATCTTTTGAGGCTACCGCCATGACAACATCCGTCAGAAAAACATCACTGGAAGATGTCTTTGCAAAAAGCTTTCCTACTTTCAGCGTGATTGAAAAATATCAATAAAAAAGCCGGTAAAAACCGGCTTAGGGGAGTTACTGGGGCTCAGGATCAACCCGCAGGTCACGCGGAATCGGCATATCCGGCTTACGCTCCGGTTTAGGACCACGACCTTTAACGTACAGATCCATCTGGTAAATGTATGCAAGCACCTGAGCCACCGCGACATACAAACCTTCCGGAATTTCTTCACCAATTTTGCCGTGGGTATAGAGCGCCCGGGCCAGTGGCGGGGCCTGCATCTGTGGCACGTTATTTTCTTTGGCGATCTCACGGATTTTCATCGCTACCTGATCAGAGCCTTTAGCGACTAAGGTCGGGGCGCGCATCATGTCCGATTCGTATTTTAAAGCGACAGCGAAATGTGTCGGGTTGGTAATAACCACATCGGCTGTCGGTACGTCTGCCATCATACGGCGCTGCGATACTTCCCGTTGCAACTGTCTGATACGTCCTTTAACTTCGGGACGGCCTTCGCTTTCTTTGTATTCGTCTTTAATTTCCTGCATGGTCATACGCAGTTTTTTGGTATGACTGTATATCTGCCACGGCACGTCAATAATGGCGATGACGGCAGTCGATAAACACAGAAAAATGACGCTCCAGATAATAATATGCACAGCACCACGGACAGCTGGCTCGGTGTCTTTATGCTGCAGCAACATGGCATCTTCAAAATAAGCGTTCAGCACCAGCCAGGCCACCAGTCCCACCACCAGCACTTTGGCCCAGGATTTCAGCAACTCCACCAGAGAATTGGCCGAGAACATGCGCTTCAGACCACTGAACGGATTCAGACGGTTCATTTTCGGTGCCAGCGCTTTAGTCGAAAAGATCCAGCCGCCAACCCCTAGCGGACCAAGAAGCGCGGCAAATAAAACCAACAACAACCAGGGTGCAAGAGCCAGAGTCGCCTGCCACAGAGAGGCACCCAGGTGAGCATACATAATGCTCTGATCAAAGGCGGCATCACGCTCAAGGGCAAAACTGAAACGGGCAATATGATTCACGTGCTCAGCCATCCACGGCCCGAATGCCAGCAGGCCCAGGGCCCCCAGCAACAATACCATGGTGGTGTTTAATTCTTTTGAACGGGGAGTCTGGCCCTCTTCACGCGCTTTTTCTAACCTTCGCGCGGTGGGCTCTTCACTTTTTTCCTGACCGGAATCTTCCGCCATATCAGGTCATCTCCGTCAGTTTTTTGATGAATTCAAACAAGGTATCCATGTAGCCTTGAAAACTTTGTGCCATCTCTCCCATGCTCAGCCACAAAATAAATAAACCAACAATCATCGTTACCGGAAAACCCAGCGCAAAAATATTCAGCTGTGGCGCTGCACGGGTCATAACCCCAAAAGCGAGGTTAACGATCAGCAAGGCGGTCATCGCCGGCAATGAGATAACCAGCGCTGCGGCAAACATCCAGCCACTCCATGTGACGACTAAGCCCAATTCTTTTTGTGTCCAGCCATCAAAGCCAATCGGCATGGTATAAAAACTGTCGATCAGTATTTCGATAAGTACCAGGTGACCATTTAATGACAGAAACACCAGACTGATCATAAATAATAACCATTGGCTGATCACAACCACCGATGCACCTTGTGACGGATCAACCGTTGTCGCAATACCCAAACCGGTTTGCATCGCAATCAGCTGCCCGGCAATCACAAACACCTGCGTCAGCAATTCCACCACAAAACCAAGAAGAATGCCGATCAGAAGTTGCTGCAGAATAATAATCAGGGAAGCCAGTGAGAGTGCGTCTACTTTGACAAAAGGAGGCAGTACAGGAACCACCACCAGCGTAATGGTAACCGCCAGAATCAGCCGAATACGTTGCGATACCATACGGGTACCGATCAACGGCATAACCATCAGCAAACCGGAAATCCGGGCGAAGGGATAAATATACCGGCTTACCCAGTGACTGACTTCCAGAGCATCCAGTTCCAGCACAAGTTATCCGATAATAAAGGGAATGTTGGTATAAATTTCTTTAGTAAAGTCGATCACCGCATTTACCGCCCAGGGGCCAAACGCAATAATCGCCAGCAGGGTCACCACCAGACGCGGAAGAAAGCTCAGAGTCTGTTCGTTGATCTGTGTCGCCGCCTGAAAGGTACTGACCACCAGCCCCACAATCAGACTGGGAATAATCATCGCCATAACAATAGCCAGCACCAAATAAAGAGCGTGCGTGAATAAATCGCCAATTTCTGATGGTGTCATGGTACCCCCTAAAGTGTTCCGAAGCTGTTTGCCATCGTACCCATAATCAATACCCAGCCATCAATCAGCACAAACAACATAATCTTGAATGGCAGCGAAATAATAATGGGTGACAACATCATCATACCCATCGCCATCAGGATACTGGCCACGACTAAATCAATAATCAAAAAGGGAATAAAGATCAGAAAACCAATTTGAAAAGCTGTTTTCAGCTCACTGGTAATAAAAGCCGGAATCAGAATATGAATCGGCGTTTGCTCCGGCCCGGCAATGTCATCACGACCACTGATGCGCATAAACATTTGCAGATCGTTTTCTCTGGTCTGCATCAACATAAACTCGTGCAATGGTTTGATCGCACGCTCGGCAGCTTCCAATGGTGTGATGGTTTCAGCCAGATATGGCTGTACAGCTTCGGCATTGATCGTGCGGAAAATGGGCATCATGATAAAAATTGTCAAAAACAACGATAACCCCAGCAACACCTGATTGGATGGTGTCTGCTGCAAACCAATGGCCTGACGCAGGATGGCCATCACCACAATAATACGGGTAAATGATGTCATCATAATCAGCAATGATGGCAACACCGACAGCATGGTCATGATGGCGAGAATCTGGATAGTAACGCTGTATTCGCCGCCACTGTCGGTCGATTTATAAACGACTGCCGGAATTCCCAGGTAAGATGGCTGCGGGTCAGCCGCCATACTCAACAGCGGCAACAGCAACATGCCGCCACCCATAAATATTTTTATTATTGTGTGTATATTCATGAACGTATCGCTTTTTTCAGCAGATCCTGAAAACTGACGGTATTACCACTCTCAGCAAGCGGCAGTGGTTCATCCAGTTCAGCGAGCGTCGTGATTTGCTGAGGAGTAATCCCCACCAGCAGCTGTTTGCTGCCAACCTGGATAACCGCAATTTTTTCCTTCATACCCAGAGGTAAAACCGCGACCATCTTCAGCTTGCCGTTGTTTCCTATCAAACGCTGTCCCTGGGTTTTATTCACCAGCCAGGCCAGCAATAAAATAATGCCAATAATCAACAGCAGGAAAATAACCACCTTGCCGACCGACGATAAGGGATCAGGACCGGCTGGTAAGGCCGCCTCAGCGATGGACAGCGGACTGATCAACCATACCGCCAGCACACTGAATGTTTTAACGCAGGCGTTGAATACGTTCACTCTGGCTCACCACATCCGTCAGACGGATACCAAATTTATCGTTAACCATCACGACTTCGCCGTGGGCAATCAAGGTACCGTTTACCATCACATCCAGCGGCTCACCCGCCAGACGATCCAGCTCCACAACGGAGCCTTGGTTTAACTGCAATAAATTCCGGATCGGGATTTGCGTCGCACCGACTTCCATCGAGATGCGCACCGGAATATCAAGAATGACGTCTAATTCCGGACCTATGCCGTTATTTTCACTGGGTTTGCCTTCGTCGTGCAGCTCATCGAGTTCAACCTGACGAATATCAGCGCCAGCTGCAATGGCATCGTCATCACCGTCCAGCTCACCCGCTTCTTCCATAGCAGCGGCCCATTCATCAGCCAGCCCGGCTTCATCCTCACCCGCATCGGTGACTCCGGCAGCCACTTCATTGGCCAGTGAATCTGCATCCAGCCCGGATGACTCTTCGTCCGGCAGGTCTTTATCGTTTTCATCACTCATATTTCTCTCCTGTCAGCGCCGTCTGCTTTTGAGCTGATCAATAATTTTGACCGCTAAATTCTCATCGGAGATGCCCATTTTCCCGCGGAAAATCGGTACTCCATTGGCTTGCAAAATAAATTCTTCCGGTAGATCGACGGGAATAACATCACCGGCTTTCAGTGCGGCAACTTCACGCAATGTGATATAGCGATCAACCAGAGTTCCATGGATCGGGACGCGGGCATCCAGAATATCTTCACGCAATGACTGCAACCAACGTTCGTCAACATCGTCTACATCACTTTGCACACCGGCATCGAGTACTTCACGGATCGGTTCAATCATTGAATAGGGAATGGTCAGATGAAGGTCGCCGCCGCCGCCATCCAGTTCAATATGAAATGTACTGACAACCACCACTTCGCTGGGGCTTACAATATTGGCCATCGCCGGGTTGACTTCTGAGCCTACGTATTCAAATTCAAGCTTCATCACCGGGCCCCAGGCCTCAATCATGTCATTGAACATCTGACTCAAAACCAACTGCACCACACGGACTTCTGTCGGTGTAAATTCGCGACCTTCAATTTTTGCATGACGGCCGTCACCGCCAAAGAAGTTGTCCACCAGCTTAAACACCAGCTTGGCATCCATAATAAATAATGCTGTTCCGCGCAACGGACGCATTTTTACAAGATTAAGACTGGTCGGTACGTATAGGGTATGCACGTACTCACCAAACTTCATAATTTGTACGCCGCCGGAGGCAACATCCGCACTGCGACGTAAAAAATTAAACATGCTGATACGGGTATAGCGTGCAAAGCGTTCGTTAATCATTTCCAGTGTTGGCATACGACCGCGCACAATGCGGTCGTTACTGGTCAGGTCGTAGGCCTTGACTCCCGCCGCATCAATGTCGTCTTCCGGCTCAATATCGCCTTCATCAACACCATGCAATAACGCATCAATTTCATCTTGCGACAGTAAATCTTGCACGCTATGTGTCCCTTACTGCATTACAAAATTGGTGAATAAGAGAGCTTCTACACCCTCTATGCCTGATTCACGCTGTACAATCTGGCGAATCTGCTGCAGCAATAAATCCTGCAACTCAACACGCCCTTCTGCGGTACGCAAGCGATCAAAATTCTGTTCGCCAATCACCCGGATAATGTCGTTACGAATCATTGGTTCATGCAGGGTCAGGGCATCAACAACCGCCTGTTTGCGCGTCATCACGTCGATACTCACCTGTAAAAACCGTTGCCGCGAACCAACCTGAAAGCTGACCACAAATTCGGGCTTAAGAATCACATACTGGGCAGGTAACAATGGCTCTTCTTCAACCACTTCTGCCACGTCAGCGCTGGCCTCATCGGTGCTGCTGTCATCGCCACTCACCAGAAACAACGTTGCTCCGACGGCCGCTGCAATTATTAACACCACACCGACAATAATCAGAATAAGCTTCTTCTTACTGCCTCCGGCCGGTGCTTCGCCTGTGGCATTGCCACCATCCAGTTTCAAATCTTGTTCTGCTGCCATGTCGGAAAATCTCCCCAGTAAATGTCAATTTAGCAATAGCTGTGCCATAGATTTTCGTCAAAAATCCATCGCATTCCGGCCAATAACCGGTAAAAGCTGCTGTAAGTCTAGAAGGTTCTGCCACGGGTGCCGGAATTACGGCGATGTAAGAAGGGGTTCCCTGCAACGGTAATAACGGCAAAGAACAAAAGCCCGGCTGACAACGCCAGCCGGTTAAGAAAGTTAAGGGCACTCAGTCCGTTCGTACGGCACTATGCATGAAACCCGTCAGGCAAAGGTATCCAGCAGATTATTGCTGCTCACCTGTGGCTGCGGCTTGTTCTCTGCTGTCACATCCTCAGCAAACCAGTCATCGCCTGTTGTCTGTGATCCCTGGCCATCACCTGATTGACCGGAACTGCCCTCACCCTGACCACGCTCACTGACGTCAAAGCCGCTGAGCGTAATCCCCTGGGACGCAAGAGCATCACGTAAACGGTGTGCATTTGCTTCCAGAACATCGCGCACATGAGCATGCTGAGCCTGAACCTGTACACTGGCCTGATCCTGGCTTATGTGTAATTTAATCTCCAGGCTACCGAGTTCGGGTGGGTCCAGCTGAATTCTGGCTTTCTGCACATCCTCCGCCACCATGGTCATTATGCGTGCTCCGAGCGCGCCACCCCATTCACGACGATCCTGACCAAATTCGAGTTTGTCTTTACTGACTTGCAGACGCTGCGCCTGTAGTTCGGCATCGGTCAGAGTATCGCCGCTGCTGTCACTGACAAAACTGCTGCCATCACCACTGTCATCTGCACTGATGGCCGGAGCAACCGCGATCGTGGCAGAAGGGGTCATAGCATTGGCCGCCGCTGGATTCTGCGCTGTCAGGGGTTGCTGCCCCTGCAGGCTCAGCCCCTGAGTGCCCGGGGCCAGTGTTCGTTCTTCACCGGGCAGCAGGAAGTCTGCGCCTTCCGCACCTGACCCAGCGTCTTCAGGTGTAATCGCGGAATAAGCCGTCGTCAGCGTCTCGGCTCCGGCACTCTTCGCCCTGTCAGGTTTTCCCTGCGCGGCGCTGGCCAATGGCGGCGGAACTGAGCCCTGCCTGATCAAATCATCCATCTGGCGCGCAGCGCCGTCAGCATCCGCGGTTTTTGTCAGTTCCGGCTGCACGGGTACAGAAAGCAACATTAGCACTGCAGATGCTTCTGCATCCGGGTTGTCTGAGCTATCTGTCGTGTCATCTTGTTCACCGGCCGCAACCGCCAGCGCTTTTAAATTTCCGGCCAATCCCTGCAGCGATGATGCGTCATCAGCTACCTGCGCCGCCATTTCCAGACCGATACCGATTTGTCCTAACAGATCATTTACGTCTGCTGCTTCCTCCATCAGGACTGGCGGCATCGTAAGCGGCAAAGTCTGTTGCTCCGGCGGCAAAGTCTGTACGCCAGCAGTGCCTGGCAGCAATAAAGCACTCTGCCCTTGCGTATTACCCGGTAGCAACTGTGAAAGTAAGGATGAAAAACCACTGCTCTCTGTCTCGCCACCAAGACCAGACAAGCCGCTGTCTGTGGTCATGCCAAGCGACAGCAGTATATTTGTTGCGTTGGACGTTGATCCCGTCGCGTTCATTCCAATCTCCGTTACCGAGGCCCAATAAGGCTTTACCCATAGCTATAGGCAAAGCCCGGGCCAGATTGCTGAGTGGAATAAAAAAAGGGATCAATGTTTTAAGAAAGGTAGCTGCGCACAAGGCGCAGCAACAAACAGACCTACAGCATATCCTGCAGCAGGATTTCGACGTTACGGTACTCCGCTTCAATGGCTGCAATCAGAGCATCGGCACCTACCAGCTGCTCTTCCCGGCCAGCCATTTCCAACTGATAACACAGTTGTGCCAGTACATTGGCACTGACATTACTGCTGGCACCCTTGAAGCTGTGCGCAAGCTCTCGTAACTGTTTGGCGTCCTGCTGCTGCAGGGCCTGCGAAAGCAATGGCATGCGCTGCCTTGAATCGTCAATATACACCCGCATCAGATCCGCAAATTCATCGTCCATAACTTCCCGAAGCATGTCCAGTGACTCAAGGTCAAAGTGCTCTGCCAGCGACATCATAGCCTCCCATCCAATATTTGCGGCCATCGTATCACTGCTTCAACGATATTGCCCCTGCCCTGATACTCCAGCGTTTCACAAATCTGACTGACCAGTGGAATGCCCCGACCACAATACTGAGCGGAGGCCGATTCTTTCTGCTCTTCCAGAACCGGAGCAAAATTAAACCCCGGACCACTGTCTTCAACCGTCAGAACCAGACGTCCGCTGCGACCGTCGCCGTGATGTTGCATATGAATAATCACATAGCCTTCACTTAATCCCGCCAGCCGTGTCTCGCGTTCCTGGTAATATTGCATAAAACCGTCAGAAGAGCGTTTCAGCTCCGACTTCAGCCCCAGTACACCGTGCTCGAAGGCATTGGAGAATAATTCAGCCATAACCGTATACAACTGCCCGCCCATAACCCGCAACCCCGGAACCTCCATCATAATGTGGATCATCAATGGTAAGGGGTTAAAGTGCCGCAGTGTTTCAGGGCCCAAATGATAGGACATCTGCCAGTCAATCGGGCCGGATAACGGCCCGGACGCCAGCTGCAAGGCAATATCTTCCAGCTCATCTTCTTCAATCATGCGCAGTTCCAGCAGCGTGGTATCGTCATCGCGTGCACTGTCGGCAATAAAGTCAGCAAGAGCGTGCTGAATATCATCAAAAACATGCTGCGGATCGGAAGCCTGACTGAACACGTTACGTAAGCGTTCTTCACCAAACATTTCACCCGCCGGATTACGGGCTTCAATAATGCCATCGGACCAGACAAATAACCGATCACCATTACCCATCGGAAATTCTGTCAATGTATCACTGAACTGCTCATTACTGAGCACGCCAAGTGGTAAGTGAGTTGATTTCAGACTTTCGACAGCGCCGTTACCGCTACGCAGCATATAACAGTCAGGCACCCCACCCATCCAGACACTGGCGGTTTTACGGTCAAAGTTCAGATCAACCACCACCGCACAACAGAAAAAACCAACCGGTAAAATTCCTTTCAGCTTGAGATTGATTTCCCGCAGGATATCGCGCAAAGCAAATCCTTTGGCGGTCATACCATAAAAAATTTCTGCCAATGGCATAGCCCCAATCGCTGCCGGTAAACCATGACCGGTAAAATCGCCCAGCAATACATGCATGCCGCCGGCCGGTTTACGCGCAGCGAGTAAGACATCGCCGTTAAAAACCGCCAGAGGTGAAAGCATATAGCGGATATTAGGAGCAGAAAGACAGCCAGCATGGGCGACGTTATCAAACACCGCTTTGGCTACATGCTGTTCGTGCAGAAGATGTTCATTATTGCTGGCGATGGTGTCGCGCTGGCGCTGCACCGTACGGTGCATCTCGCGCATGCGATAAAATGAACTTATTTTTGCCTGCAGAATAATGTGATTATAAGGCTTGCTGAGAAAATCATCGCCGCCCGATTCGAGACAATCGGCAAGGCTTTGTGCGTCTGTAAGGGAAGTCAGAAAAATAACCGGGACAAAATCTTCACCGGCATCGGCCTTGATGCGGCGTGCAGCTTCGCGTCCGTCCATCACCGGCATCATGACATCCATCAGGATGATATCCGGACGGTGCTGTTCAAAAGCATGAATGGCTTCCTTACCATTCTCTGCTTCCAGAACCTGATAGCCCTGATTACGCACGATGCGCGACAGCACCATCCGGTCAATCTGATTATCATCCGCAATCAGAACTTTAATGGCATCCATGCAATGTTTGCTTACTGTATTTTGAACAGTTGTTCGAAGTTAGAGATTGTCAGTATTTTGCGCACATCCTGATTGCAGTTAACGATCCGCACGTCGGCACCATCTCCCCCTGCATGATCGCGTAATAACAGCAACATTCCCAACGCCGAACTGTCGAGATAAGAGGTGCCCCCGAGATCGACAATATAACTCTGAACATCCGCCCCTCTGCTTTCGTAAGCATCACGGAATTCCTGATGTGCGCTGAAATCAAAGCGCCCGTCGACTTTAATCGTCAGTTCCCGCCCATTCCCTGCGAGAGATGCTTGTACAGTCATCTGTTTTTCTCCAACGGATAATAATTATTCCTTTAACCCAGCGGGACGATTCCGCTCCTGGTCATGGACACCGAGAGCATAGCTCTGAGTGTTTATAAACTTTGTCTGAGCACTGTAAACAGGACTGACTGATTCTGTAACTATCCTGCCCGCCCATCAATAGGTTTAGCACAAAGATGCCTTTTGTCATTGTGTCAGATAACAGGCCGCTGCCCATTATCTCAGACGGCAGCGGCCAGCATTAACTCAGCAATCTTACCCAGAGGTGCTATTTTATCGACGGCACCAAGATCCACAGCCGCTTTAGGCATCCCCCAGACCACGCTGCTGGCCTCATCCTGTGCCAGCGTATAAGACCCGGCATCATGCAAACGCTGCATTGCTTTCGCTCCGTCTGCCCCCATTCCCGTTAACATAACCGCAACCAGACGCTTGCAGTCAAATACTTCCGCCAGATTATCAAACATAACGTCAACCGACGGCCGGTGCCGGTTCACTTTTTCGCCCTGATCCAGCACACAATAATAACTCTGCCCTTCCCGGCGAAAACGCAGATGGTAATCACCATGGGCAATAATCGCACGGCCTGAACGCACTTCCAGACCATCGCAGGCTTCCCGTACTTCAATGGCCAGTGTCCGGTCCAGACGCATTGCCAGCGATGCACTGAACACCGCCGGTATATGCTGCGTTATGACTATCGGTGGACAATGAGCAGGCAAGCGGCTTAATACATCACGTATTGCTTCCGTACCTCCGGTTGATGAACCAATGGCAATCCAGCGACGATAATTAACCGAGGTATCGGCTACCGGTAACGGCCGCAATACTTTGGTACTACGCAACGGCTGAACTCTGGCATGAGCGGCCATCCGCACTTTTTCAGTCAGAGCAGCAGCAAACGCAAGAAAACTCTGCTCGTTCTGGGCCTGGGGCTTGGTGATATAATCAACTGCACCCATTTCAAGGGCATCCAGCGTAGCCGGCGCTCCGGCTTCCGTTAACGTTGATACCATCACGACCGGCATGGGTCGTAAACGCATCAGGTTATTCAGAAACTGCAGGCCGTTCATACGCGGCATTTCGACATCCAGAGTCAGTACATCCGGATTCAGCTGTTTAATTTTATCCCTGGCAATGAACGGGTCTGCCGCCATACCGATCACTTCAATATCATCGGTAGCGTCAAACACTTCTTTCAGCATTTTCCGGATAAGGACAGAATCATCGATGATTAATAATCTGATCTTCTCTCTCATAAAACCTCTCAGAACAGATCAATAGTGCCGGCATCGGAAACAGTCGGTTGCGATACCGATTTCTGATACGCGGCTTCGCGTACAATCAGTGTGTCGTTCTGAAGCTGTTTAATACGCCGGACTTTAACCGAGCCTGTGTCAGGAAAATAAAGTACTTTACGTGCAAAAACGTCTCCGACATCTGCGGCAGACACTGTAATATTTTCATTGGCCAGATAACTGTATGCAAACAGTATATTACGCTGACCAATGTCACTCATTGAAGCAATCATCTGACCACCGCCAAATAATTTCACTTCAAGATTTTCGCGCCGCCCGCCACGCTTAAGAATTTCGTTGATCAGATATTCCATCGCCCAGTTGCCATAACGCGATGCATGAGTGGAGGGGTTACTACCCCATACATCGGAGGAATGCTCGCCCTGCTCCGGTAACATAAAATGATTCATTCCCCCAATGCCCCGGACCCGATCACGGATACAGGCTGCGATACAGGAACCAAGAACGGTGACAATCATTTCACCATGGGTAGAAACGTAAAACTCTCCGGGAAGAATTTTCGCAGCCCAGGTCTGATGAACATTATCCCAGTAGCGGTTCACATGCTCAAAACCAGCACTGACAGGAGGCTGAACAGAACGTCCGGGTTGAATAATGGTCATTTCACCTTCCGGTATATGGTATTACCAATTGATTCAAAGCGATCGGTAATTCCGGATATGTTTTCTGAATGTCCTATCATCAGATGTCCTCCGACCGGCAGAAGATCGGCATAGCGATCAAACAGGATTCGCTGTGTATCTTTATTAAAATAAATCACCACGTTTCTGCAAAAAATTATGTCAAATGGACCTTTGACAGGCCAACTTTCCAGAAGATTAAGGCGCTTGAAACAGACAAGATCCCGGAGTTCATCCTTGACCTGAACAGATCGCTCATCGCGGCTGAGCAGGAAAAACCGTTTAACCAGAGCCGCATCCAATCCTTCAACATGAGACGCTGGGTAAACGCCGGCACGGCCGGTATCTAACACATTGGAATCCAGGTCGGTTGCCAGTATTTTAATATCCCAGTCGGACGGAAAACTGACCTGCCTTAAAGTAATGGCAATGGAGTAGGCTTCCTGACCGATAGAGCAACCGGCCGACCAGATGCGCAGGCGCTTACGGTCTTTATTAGCAAACTTCAGCTGGGGAAAAAGCGTGTCTTTCAGAAAGCTGAAGTGATGATTTTCTCGAAAAAAAGACGTCAGATTCGTTGTCAGCGAGTTTATAAACTCCGTTGATTCCGCATCCAGATTTTTCTCAAGATAATCCAGGTACTGGCGAAATGTCGTAAACCCATACGCTCTGACCCGGCGGGCAATACGGCTGTAAACCATGTTTCGTTTATGGCCGCCCAGGACAATGCCCGTAAGCTCTCCGGCCAGACGAGCTATCTGAGCAAAGTCTTCATCCGTCATCAGAAATTCACGGATTTCACCATCACCACCCGACGACACCGTTTGCATAGTCATAAAATCAGTAATCAGAATTCTGCCCATTCATCATCGTCATCCTTAACCGACAACCCGCTGCTTTTCTGACCATGACTGTGTGTTCCCATGCTGACAGCGGGCTTGGATGATGTGCCGGCTGAGGACTTGGCGGACGGTACAGGAGAAAGCGCTGCTGCAGGCTTACGCTGATGCCCATCAATACTGAAAAATTCCATCATGTGCAGCATTGACTGAGCCTGTTCAGCCATAGCCTCTCCGGCAGCCGATGCCTCTTCAACCAGGGCGGCATTTTGTTGTGTCATCTCGTCCATCTGCGCGACGGCACTGTTGACCTGTTCAATACCAGAAGATTGTTCTTTTGCTGCAGTGCTGATTTCATGAATCATCACCGATACACGATCAACAGCATGTATGATTTCATTTAACGTTTTGCCTGATTCATTCACCAGCGATGTACCGGCATCAACCTTATCGACACTGTCGCGAATCAAATCTTTGATTTCACGTGCAGCACCCGCAGAGCGCTGTGCAAGGTTACGCACTTCACCAGCCACAACCGCAAAACCACGACCTTGCTCACCAGCTCTTGCTGCTTCTACTGCCGCATTGAGCGCGAGTAGGTTCGTCTGGAAAGCAATTTCATCAATGACACTGATAATGTCGGCAATTTTCTTACTGGCTGTATTAATTTCATCCATGGCCACTACGGCCTTGCTGACAACCTCACCACCTACCTGGGCCTTTTGTTTGGCTGAGCTGGCCAGTTCATTAGCATGAACCGAGTTTTCGCTGGTTTGTTTAACCGCACTGGTCATCTCTTCCATACTGGAAGCGGTCTCTTCGAGGCTGGATGCCTGAGATTCAGTACGCTTACTCAGGTCGGCATTGCCCTGGGCAATTTCACTGGCACCGGTTGATACCGTCGATGCAGCTTCACGGATACGCGTAATAATGTCGGTCAGCCGATCAACCGTAGCATTGGCATCCTGCTTGAGCTTATCAAAGGCTCCCTGATAATCATCATCAATCTTACGGGTCAGGTTGCCATGCGCCAGTGCATCGAAGACCCGAATAGTGTCACTGACCACGCTATCGGCAATAGTTAACAGACGATTTAATCCCTGACCAAGGTTGTGAAAGAAGCCTTCTTTGCCGGTCAGATCAATGCGCCGTGACAGATCACCGGATGCTGCAGCCTCGACGATACGGTCGATTTCCTGCTCAGCAGAGACTTCGTCGGTACGGTCTTTCCATTCAACAATGGTACCGATGCGTTCTTTTTCATCATTAAAAATAGGATTCGCAATTAACCCAAACGTACGTCCACCTACTGCGATCTGTGTTTTATAGGTATTTTTTAAGGCCGCGAGCATTGAGCGCTGATGCTCCGGTTTCTTATGGAAAACATCAATATTCTGCCCTTCCAGGCGACTGGCATCGAACCCAGGAATATCCTGGCGTAAATCCAACTCTGCATTTTTCATCATGTCTTTTACTGCCTGATTCATATAGACAATGTGCAGATCATTGTCAGCGATCATGGCGTTGGTCGTCACCACATCCAGTGCCTGCTTCACCCGGGCATTGGCATTACTGATTTCCCGCTCACGCTGTTCATGAGCCAGATCGTTCGTTTTATCAAACCACTCAACAACCGTACCGATACGTTTCCCTGATACATCCAACCAAGGAGAAGCTGTTAACGAGAAGGTAAGGTTTGAAACCTTAATATCGGTTTTATAGGGATCATTCAATGCTGCAATCATCTTGCGTTGATGACCAGGTTTCTTGTGAAACACATCGACATTAGTACCAACCAGAGAGTTCATATTAAAGTCAGGTAATTCCTTTCTTATTTCATCCTCTCTTTCTTTAAGCATTTCCCTGAGGCTTTCATTAATATAAGTAATTTTCATATCGTTATCGGCCAACATTACGTTTGCCCGACATATTTTCAGAGCACTGGCTACGTTGGCGTTCAGAGAATTTTCTCTGTCTTTTTCAACACGCGCAGTTATATCTGTGGCGTACTTAACGACTTTAAATGGTTTTCCGCTATTGTTCAGCACAGGGTTGTACGTTGCCTGAACCCATATTTCACGGCCATCCTTACGGATCCGAAGGTAATCTTCCTGATGAAACCGGCCTTGCTTTAAAATATTCCAGAATTCATGGTATTCATCACTCTCACGATAATCCGGACTGACAAAGATCCGGTGGTGCTTACCAACCACTTCATCCAGCCGATATCCGAGCAAATCAAGGAAGTTATTATTGGCACTAAGAATAACACCATCCATCGAGAACTCGATTCTCGCCATACTGGAGTCGAGTGCTTTCAGTGTCGATGCCATTTCACGCGCACTTGGAGTACCACCGGAACTAAAGATATTACTCAGAAAACCCATTTCACTCTCCTCTCTGCACGCCCGGACTGATGCCCTGCCATGAAGACCATTTATTTAATTATCGATAACACCTGAATGATGCTGATCTTCGGAAATATTCAGCAGATCATCCACATCAAGAAGAATGACCATTTTTTCGTTAACATTGACCAACCCTTTAATAAAGCCAGAGTTTCTGTCTTCAGTCAGCTCCGGGGGTTTACGCGTTGATGCATCAGAAATAGTGTAAACATCGGATACGGCATCAACCACGATACCCATCACCCGCTCGCCATGATCACCATCGACCTTTAGAATGATAACGACAGTTACAGGACTGTATTCCACACGTTTTAAACCAAAACGGATGCGTAAATCCATGATAGGAACAATGGTGCCGCGCAGATTAATAACACCTCGAATGTACTCAGGTGCATTGGGTATCAGTGTCGATTCCTCCCAGCCACGAATTTCCTGAACGGCGAGAATATCGACACCATATTCTTCATCAGACATCATAAATGTCAGGTACTGCTGCTCGTCAGTACTGCCTGATTCATTTTTTACTGCAGTTGCTACCGCATCCATAATATTTCCTATGCAGCCTGGCCGGGGCGAGGCTGACCTTTTACAGATTTATCCAGATTTTTACCGACATCTGAAACATCAATAATCAATGCCACGGTACCATCACCAAGAATAGTGGCACCCGATATCCCGGTAACCCGTTGATAGTTCTGTTCCAGACTCTTGATCACCACCTGCTGCTGTCCGAGAAGATCGTCAACAACGATACCGACTTTTTCATTGTCTCCTTCAACCACAACCAACATAGGACTTTCAAATTCTTCATCGCTGCTGCGGAGATTAAACAACTCATCAAGACGGACAATGGGAATGTACTCATCACGTAATTTCATGACGTATTGACTACCTGTTACATGATTCAGTGAACGCTTCTGTAGTTGAATCGACTCAACAATGGAAACCAGCGGGAATATATAGGTTTCGTCTTTTACTTTAACCAGCTGGCCATCAAGAATAGCCAGCGTAAGAGGCAACCGGATAATGAAAGTTGATCCTTTTCCGCGCGTCGATTTCACTTCAATACTGCCATTCAACTCGGCAATATTACGACGAACAACGTCCATGCCCACGCCACGCCCCGATATATCACTGACCACGTCGGCGGTTGAAAAACCGGGTAAAAATATCAACTGATGAATTTCTTCGCTGCTCAGTTCCTGAGCCTCGGGTACCAGACCTTTTTGGCGGGCTTTGTTTAAAATACGCTCTTCATTAAGACCAGCGCCGTCGTCTTTAACTTCGATAACGATATTGCCACCCTGATGATAGGCATTCAGGGTAATGGTTCCTTCGCCAGACTTGCCTGCGGTCAGACGCTGCTCGGTGGTTTCCAGACCGTGATCAAGCGAGTTACGCACGAGGTGAACCAAGGGGTCACCAATTTTTTCCATAACGGTTTTATCCAGCTCGGTATTTTCTCCGAGCATGACCAGGTTAACCTGTTTGCTCAGCTGACCTCCCAAATCACGCACCAGTCGGGGAAAACGGCTGAAAGCAAAACTGATTGGCATCATGCGGATTTTCATCACGCTTTCCTGCAGTTCGCGCGTGTTCTGTTCCAGTTGCGACAGGCCTTCCTGTAAGCGCGCCAGGCGACTCATATCAAAATCCTGACCCAGCTCACCTAACATTGACTGGGTAATAACCAGCTCACCCACCATATTAATAAGGCTGTCGACTTTATCGATGGAAACCCGGATGGAGGATGGTTCGTTCGCTTTAGCCGCACGCGCTGCAGGCTTGGCTTTTTGTGTGCCAGCTGCGCTGAGTGCTTCTGATACTTTTTCCGGAACCAGTGCCGCAGGCGGCTCTGCATTCACAACAGCCATATCATCAACGACAGAATTTTGTTCAGTTTCAGTCTGAGCTTCACCAGTATCGCTGGTATGTTCTTTTACAGCCGCAGACGAAAGTGGCTGATAATCAATATCACAGTCGTCTTCCACCCATTCAAATACACTGGCGATATCATCACGGCTGATGTCGCTGCGGACTTCCAGCATCCAACTGAGGTAACAATTTTCCGGATGAAGACTGGTAAATCCGGGCAGATTTTCGGTAACCGGAATAACCGTTAAATGCTCCGTGCCAACCAGTTCCTGCAACTCGCGGAACATGCGGAATGGTTCATTACCGGTTTGTAAAATATCTTCAGAAGGCCGGAATATGATGCACCAGCCTGTTTCTGCGTCATCGCCGTCACCATTTTCTGCAGTATCCTCTGCGTCGGCTGCCACGGTTTCTGCCGGGACATTCCCCTCCTGACCGGGGGATGACGATTGTTTCAGAATATCCTGAAAACTGGTTTTTAATGCCGCAGCTCTTTCCATATCGGGTTCAGACCCAGCCTGAATACTGCCCAGCATGGCACGCAGACAATCAACGGATTGCAGAAATAAATCGATATAATTGCGTTGCATTGTGCGGGTGCCGCTGCGTATCTCATCCAGTAATGTTTCCAGTACATGGGTAAACTCTGAGACCTGCATAAAGCCAAAAGTGCCGGCTCCTCCTTTGATGGAGTGCGCCGCACGGAAAATAGTATTGACGCTTTCAGCATCGACTTCCTGTGGCTGCAGTTCGAGTAACTGGCTTTCCATCACATCCAGGCCTTCGAAACTTTCTTCGAAGAAAATCTGATGGAACTGCGAAAGATCGATGCTCATACCGGCTACCCCAGGACGCGTTTAATCGTACTCAGCAGCTGTTCCGGATTAAAAGGTTTTACGATCCACCCTGTTGCTCCGGCCTGCTTTCCCTGTGCTTTCACGTCGCCTGCGGATTCTGTCGTCAACATAAGTACAGGCACAAACTTGTAATCGGCCAGCTGACGCAATTCCTTAACTAATTCGATGCCATTCATATTGGGCATGTTCACGTCAGACAGTACCAGGTCGTATTTTTTCTTGTTCGCAAACTCGAGCGCCTGAACACCATCGTTTGCTTCCTGTACATCATGCCCCGCGCCACGAAGCGTGAAGGACACCATCTGTCGCATGGATGCAGAGTCGTCGACAGCTAAAATACTCGCCATGTTTACAGCTCCTGTTGTTTTAAAAAGAGTCGGGCATCTGGCTGAATGCTTATTCAGAAAGATTTAATTCATTTGTCAGGCCAAGATAAGCGGATATTTCCCGCACCGATTCGCTGACGCTTTGCCAGTGAAGGTTATGACCGGTTTTTTCCAGCGTTTTTTGTAACGCCAGCAGCAATTGCAAACCCGCGGTATCACAATATTGCACCTGGCCCGCGACCAGACTGATATCACCCGCCGTGGCCAGTGCCTGCTCAGCATTGGCATACAGCGTTTCGACCTGCTCAATGCTGAGGCGCTCACCGCAGTCGATCATGACGTTATCAGTCATAGCAAAGTCCTGTTGAATATCTGATTACTAAGATTAGACGCTGATTACAAAGCTGCTAGGGAATCTCTGCGCAACCTGATTCTGTGAATATTTTCCGTCTGAAAAGCTTATAAATCCGGCGCGTTCAGTTACTGCAGGTGTGTCAAGCCACAGAGAGCACGCAGGTTTAATCGCCATCTGGCGACATAATCTGCAGAGTCGATGCAGAAAAATCGGACTTTAGTATCAGAGATTAGTGGGTGAAACGCGGTGAGGGCTGGCCTCAGGTTCGGGGAGTGCGGGAGTTCTGGAAAGCGGCACGATTCGCCCATTCGTCGGACTGTTTCTGCAGCTCTTTATCGGCCTGCTGATCGTATTCATGATCCAGACGGTCCATAAGACCGGATAAAGCTTTCACTTTACCATGATGCTCAAGATACTGATTCCGGGCAGCGGTAACGCGATCCTGTAATAATTTAATCTGTTCATTCTGTGTTTTCAGTGCCGTTTCTATCTGGCCGATAAAACCCAGCGTGTTGTGCAGAAAACCAGAACTCAGCGCCTTACCGCTTGGCACCGAAAGCTGCTGCTGGTACTCATTAGCATAGCCACTGAGCTGTGTCCGTTGCTCTTCCTCCTGATGGAGTTTTTGTTGCAACTGCCCCCACTCCTGCAACGCCTGCTGCTCAGCCTTTTCTGCCATATCAAACAGAATCTGCAAGCGCCGGGCGCGGGGATGCCTTCTCATGATTTAGCTTGCGGTGGAGAGGGGAATAAATCGTTTAACTGCTTTTCACTGGCGGCCATATCCGCTCCTTCATGCAGGCTCTGACGCAGCATCGCTTTGATTTTTGGCAGACGTTCGATGGCAACATCAAGCAGATTATCACTGCCCGGCTGATAAGCACCGACGCTGATCAGGTCCTGATTCTGGCGATAGTGAGACATCAGTTGCTTACACAATTGCGCCTTGCGCAACCATTGTTCACTGACAATCTGCGGCATCACCCGGCTTACCGATGCTTCAACATCAATGGCCGGATAATGCCCTTCTTCTGCCAATTTACGTGACAGCACAATATGGCCATCAAGAATCGCCCGGCTGGCGTCGGCAATCGGGTCCTGCATGTCATCGCCCTCGCTCAGTACGGTATAAAAAGCGGTAATGGAGCCACCGCCTTCCTGGCCGTTACCGGTGCGCTCAACCAGTTTGGGTAATTTATTAAACACCGAGGGTGGATAACCTTTTGTCGCCGGCGGCTCACCGACCGCCAGGGCAATTTCACGCTGAGCCTGAGCATAACGGGTAAGGGAGTCCATCAGCAGCAACACGTTTTGCCCCTGATCACGGAAATATTCAGCAACGGAGGTGCAATACTGCGCGGCACGCAGACGCATTAATGGCGAATCATCCGCCGGAGAAGCCACGACAACCGAACGGCTCAGACCTTCTTCACCCAGAATTTCGTCGATAAATTCTTTTACTTCGCGACCACGCTCGCCGATCAGCCCAACCACGATGATGTCAGCCTGAGTAAAGCGCGTCATCATCCCCAGCAAAACACTCTTACCGACACCGGAGCCGGCAAATAAACCAATACGCTGACCCCGGCCCACGGTGAGTAACGCATTGATCGCGCGGATGCCAACATCCAGTGTTTCGCGAATTGGAGCACGGTGCAGTGGATTAATGGGTCGGCCCTGCAGATTGCCCTGATCCACATCCTGCAGAGGTCCTTTCTGATCCAGTGGCCGGCCGGTGCCGTCAAGAACACGCCCCAGCAGGTTAAAACCTACCGGAACATCGGCGGCAACAGACAAAGGCCAGACGCGCGCACCGGCACGCAGCCCATCGACCTGCTCAATGGGCATGAGAAAGATCCGTTCACGATCAAAGCCCACCACTTCGGCTTCAATGTCTTCCGCCAGCTTACGTTCAACCATGCAACGATCGCCGACACGGACATTCAGGCCCACCGCTTCCAGCGTCAGACCAACCATACGGATCAGGCGCCCGGCGATTTTGGGCTGATAAGGTTTATCCGGCAGTTGAATATGAAGCCAACGCTCACTGAGGCTCATGGTCATCGCCCTCTGGCGCAGCCTGATCGGTCAGGGGAGGATGTTCAGAACCGGGGGCATCATCGACGGCAGTATCCGTTGAAGACGTCTCTGAAGGCTCTTCTTTGGCATCGTCAGCAATGGCATTGCCGGCAGCTGGCGCCTCAGAATGAACACCGGCGTCTGAATCTTCAGAGCCTGAATCTTCAACGACAGAGTCCTTAGCGGCTGAATCTTCAACGACAGAGTCCTTAGCGGCTGAATCTTCAACGGCGGAATCTTCAGCGGCGGAATCCTGAAGTTCTGAGTCAGGAAGTTCTGAGCCCTGAGCGTCTGCGTTCCGGGCTTCGGCGGTTTGCGCTTCGGCGATTTCGGCAGGCGTTCGCTCCTGCCAGCCCTGCTGTTCGTCATTATCAGGAAAACTGGCCGCCTGGTGCATCAGTTGCGGCAGCACGCTGTCGAGCAATTGGTTGAGATAGTCGGCCGATGAGTATTCAACCAGTGAGTGTTCACTCTCGATGCGACAACTACCGGCCGGGAGTTTGTCATCCACGCTGTAATTCAGCGTCAGGCCACTGTTGTCCAGGCTGATTTGCAGATGGCGGGCATCATCCGGGCCAACAAAGACTTTGACTTCATCTTCACCCGACGGTAATTCCGCTAAGGCATGCTGTACAAAGCGGTGAATATTAACGGCACCCTCGGCCATCTGTGAGCCAATCACACGCTCGCACATACCGGCAACGAGCGCGGCCAGAACTTCCGGCAACTGCTGGTCACGTTCACTGAGGCCGCTTTGTAATTGCTTAAACACCCGCTCCAGTCGTCCGACCACGGCATTAATGTCGGCCTGGCCTTTACGCTTGCCATCCGCTTCACCGGCTGCAAAACCTTCTTCCCGCCCTTCAGCATGGCCCTGATCGAATGCCGCTTTATAACCTTCGGCATGACCGGCATCGTAGCCTTCATGCTGCCCCTGCTGCCGTCCTTCGATCAGGCCTTGCTCCAGTCCGGCGTTGTAGGCATCACGGCGGATATTCTCCAGCTCCTCTGCTGTCGGCAGACTGACCTTTACAGCGTCGCAATCATCATCACCGGCTTGCTCTGCAGCTTTTTTTTCAGCGGCTTCTTTCTCGACAATCCAGGCCGGTGGTTCGGTCCAGAACGGCAGACGCCAGGGTTTTATCTCTCTGGCTTCTTTCGCAGGAATAGGCGGGAGATGGTGCTTCTGATGAAGTTCCGTCATGTTACATCATGGCCTCGCCGCCGCCGCCCAGTACAATTTCGCCGGCATCGGCCAGACGGCGGGCAATGGTAAGGATTTCTTTCTGTGCGCCTTCCACTTCACTGACTTTGACCGGCCCTTTGGCCTCAAGGTCATCACGCAGCAATTCGGCCGCACGTTTGGACATGTTTTTGAAGATTTTTTCCTGCACCATCGGGTCTGCGCCCTTCAGGGCGATGACCAGCAGGTCGGTGGATACTTCGCGCATCAGTGCCTGAATACCGCGGTCGTCGACGTCAACCAGGTTGTCGAAGACGAACATCAGGTCCTGAATCTGAATGCCCAGATCTTCGTCCACTTCTTTGATTTGTTCGAGCAGATCACTGGCCATGGTGCTGTCGACGAAGTTGACGATACTGGCCGCCACTTTGACACCACCAATGCTTGTAGTCTGCGCACCGGCTTTGCCGGAGAACTGACGTTCCAGAATATCGTTCAGCTCATGCAGAGCCGCCGGTTGTACCGCTTCCAGTGCAGCCACACGCATAATGATATCGAGGCGCACTTTTTCATCAAAATTGGAGAGGATTTCTGCCGATTGGTCGGCATCCAGATAAGACACCACAATGGCCTGAATCTGCGGGTGTTCGTGACGAATAAGATCAGCCACCTGGCGGGGTTCCATCCATTTCAGGGAATCCAGACCGGTGGTATTTCCGCCCAGCAGAATACGGTCAATCAAAGCACCGGCTTTATCGTTACCCAATGCCTGGGTCAGCATATTACGGATGTAGTTATCCGAGCCCAGGCCCATACCGGTCTGTCCGCTGACAGCTTCAAGAAACTCGGCAACAACGCCTTCAACCTGGGTTTGGTTGATGTTGTTGAGGGTCGCCATAGCGGTACCCACACGCTGAACTTCTTTCGGCCCCATGTGCTTCAGAATTTCGGCGGCGTCTTTTTCGCCCAGACTCATCAACAGCACGGCCGCGCGATCGAGCCGGCCAAGTTTGGTCAGGCCGCCGTCAGCTTCTGCTGGTGTGTTTTCATTTGCCATGATCTTCGTTCACCCACTTGATTACGACCTGAGCTACCCGCGCCGGATCTTCGGCAATCAGCCCTTTCAGTGCATCCAGCTGGCGCTCAAAACTCTCGGAGGCACCGGGCAGCAGGAATTCGTCCATGCCAGCCAGCGTCACCTTGTCATCATCCAATCCGGCCTCGGCATCTTCCAGCTCATCCAGCAGGATGGAAGCTTCGTCGCGGCCGCGGTTGGCAATACTTTTGATAGTAGGCCTTATCACACCAAAGATCAGCACCAGAATAAACAGGCCGGCAAGAATCTGTTTCATGATTTCCCAGAACCATGGCTGCGTCCAGAAATCCGGATCACCCAGTTCGATCTCGCCTTTACCCATAAAGGGTGAATTAATCACGTTCACGCTGTCACCACGGGCAGCATTAAAGCCAACCGCATCTTTTACCAGTATTTCCAGGCGCTGCAGGTCATTATCAGTCCACGGGCTGTAGACGGTATCGCCGTCGGCATTCAGACTGGCACGATCATTGACGACGACGGCAACCGTCAGTCGGCGAATACGTCCGACCTGTTGCTGTTTGTAACTCAGCGTCCGGTCAATTTCGTAATTACGGGTCGATTCGGAGCGACGGTTAACGCCTGCACCACCGGCTCCGCCACCACCATTAGCCACTTCCGGCGCATTGGCCGCTGCCGGAGGCTGATTGGATAATGCGCCGGGAATACCGCCGTTGGTTTTATCGGCATTTTCTTCATTGAGCAGCTGTTCACTGCGCAGTGCGATCAGATCCGGGTTGTACAGTTCTTCGCTTTGTTCCTGCACGGTAAAATCAACATCGGCGGATACTTCGGCTTTGTAATTATCGGTCCCGAGAACCGGCTTAAGAATATTATTCACCGCCTGGGTAATTGAGCTTTGTACTTTCTCGGTATATTCGAGCTGCTTATGAGCCAGCATTTCACCGCTTTGCTCTTCAATTTTTGACAGTAAATTGCCCTTCTGATCAACCACGGAAACATCCGCGTGATCCATTTCGCTGACACTGGAGGCGACCAGATTAACAATGGCTTCTACCTGGTCACGGGATAAATCGCGCCCCGCATATAATTCGACAAAAACCGACGCCCGGGGTTTACGCTGGTCACGCACAAACACCGACTGTTTCGGCAAGGCCAGATGGACGCGGGCATTCCGTACCGATTTAACACTGGCGATGGTGCGTGCTAACTCACCTTCCAGACCACGACGATAGCGGGCATTTTCAATAAACTGGCTGGTGCCCAGCGTGCTGTCTTTATCCAACACCTCCAGGCCGACGGTTTTATCGTCAATTAAACTGGCTGCCGCCAGCTTCATCCGCGCTTCGTGCAGATCACCGGCCTGTACCAGCAAGATCTGGGTGGTGGGGTCAATTTCGAAGGGAATACTTTCGCGCTGCAGAACTTCAATAATTTCCTGCGCATTATGATCCTGCAGGCGATGAATAAGCGGCTTGTACGTGGGTTCACGCGACCACATTAAAATAGCAATGGCCAGGGCAATAACCAAAGCAATACCGGCAATAACACCGATCTGACGGACAATGGAAAGACGGTTAAAACCCGATAAAACCGGATGGCCGGAATCTTCCGGTTCCTGCTTGGCAGGAGCGGAAATTTCCATATCGTCGGTAGTTGGTGCAGCAGCGTTATCCATAATTCAGTACCAGAATCAGACCGGCATATTCATAACGTCTTTATAAGCTTCGACCAGTTTATTACGCACTTGGGTCATTGCCTGAAAAGAGACGCTGGATTTTTGCAGAGCAATCATCACTTCCGGAAGATCAACGCCCGGGTCGCCCTGCTCAAAACGGGTCGCCAGATTTCCGGCCACTTTCTGATTGGCATTGACGGTGTCGATTGCATTTTTAAACATGCTCTGGAAATCGGGTACGGTGTTATCACCCCGTACCGCGGTTTCGTTATCGCTCAAACGTGCCTGACGGACCTGATTCAGCGCATCCTGAGGATTAACCGCCTGCGGGGCGCTAGCGTTCTGATTGCGCAGCTGGGTTTTTACCTGCCGCATTTGCATAAGAACCGAATTAATATCGACGCGATCAACCATGTTTTTACCCTCAGCACTACGATTGCAGTCAGTGTTTCACTTCGGAAATTTGACGCTTTTAGTCGCTTTTCCTACTCCTTTTACTGACAGTGCAATAGGCTTGCCAGCTTAGCGCCTGAATCCCGAGAAATTCAGGAAACCAACATCGCTTCAACATCCACGCCTTCATCGCGCAGTTTCGCCATTTTATAGCGCAGGGTTCGTGGGCTGATGCCCAGTCGATCCGCGGCTTCTTTACGGCTGGGCTCTTCCTTTAAAGCCCGGACAATTAATTCCACCTCGCGATGGCGTAAATCATTACCCAGCTCGCCATCATCGGTAACAACCTCAGCCATCACCGGTGTACTAACGAGTGTGCTTTCCTGACGGTTTTTAGGCACCGGAGTCAGAATAAAATCGTTGGCGAATAGTTGTGGACCGGTTTGCATGATCAAGGCACGCTGCATGGTGTTGTCCAGTTCGCGGACATTGCCAGGCCATGGGTGGCTTAACAACTTCTGCTCAGCATCGGCCATCAGCTTGGGAACCGGGCGCTTCATTTTTTTGGCGTGATGCGCCAGCAAACGTCCGGCTAATGGCAGAATGTCGTCTTTACGCTCGCGCAGCGGTAACCACATAAGCGGGAACACACTCAGGCGGTAATATAAATCTTCGCGGAACTTACCTTCCGCGACATAATCGGACAGGTCGCGGTTGGTGGTTGCAACAATACGCACATCCAGATCGATGACTTTTTTACCGCCAAGACGTTCAACCTGCCGCTCCTGCAGAACACGCAACAATTTCGCCTGCAGCCCGAGATCCATTTCGGTAATTTCGTCCAGTAATAAGGTTCCGCCTTCTGCCTGCTCAAATTTTCCCGGCATGGCATTATAAGCACCGGTAAACGCGCCTTTTTCGTAGCCAAACAGCATGGCTTCGAGCATATTTTCCGGAATCGCCGCACAATTAATGGCAATAAAGGGCTGATGACGACGACTGGATTGCTGATGAACATAGCGCGCCAGCACTTCCTTACCAGTTCCGCTTTCTCCACTGATTAATACCGTGGAATCGGTTTGCGCAACGCGCTGCGCCATCTGAAATAATTGCTGTGATGCCAGCGCTTCACACACCGGTTCAGAATCATCTGCCACCGGTGCGTCGTTATTGAATGGTCGCAATAAGGCATCCAGTTCCTGCAGTTCAAACGGCTTCATTAAGTAATCGTTAGCACCGCGCTGCATGGCTTTAACAGCCTGGCCGACATCACCGTAGGCCGTCATCAGCACCACTGGTAACCACGGGTGTTCCCGTTTGACGGTCTGCAGTAATTCCAGTCCATCCATTCCCGGCATATTGATATCGGACAGCACGAGGTCAAGATTCTGACTGCGGACAATGGCAATGGCTTCAATACCATTCGGTGCCTCGCACACTTCATGACCTTTCAGCATCAGGGTATCAACAATGGCTTCACGCAGACGCGGATCATCTTCCACTACCAATAAACGCATAATCATTTCCTCCGTTCTGGCGGTGTTTAAACCGGCAAAATCAATTCCGCCGATACACCACCGGCAGGACTGTCTGTTAATAAAAAGTCAGCACGGTGTGCGCGGGCAACAGCCTGAACTACCGCAAGACCAAGGCCTGTGCCATTGGTTTTGGTGGTATAAAAAGGCTCCATTATTTTTTGTTTTTGTTCACTGTTCATCCCCGGACCGTCATCCATAACCTGAATACGTACACGACCTTCCCGGGTTGCGCTGACACAAATATCAAGGTGCACAGAATCACTGCCTGACTCCAGCGCGTTATTAATCAGGTTCATTATTGAGCTGATTAATGCGTCATGGTTACAGACGATGCGGGTATTGGGGATCTGATTATCGATGTGACAGGTCGCGCCGTGGTTCGCCAGCGGAACTTCCATCGCCGCGCTGACGCCCTGCAACAATTGCGCAAGCGTTACTTCATCATTTAATGGCGCTTCACCGCGGGCAAAAATCAGCATATCGCGCACCTGATTTTCCAGGTGGCGCAGGCGTTCCTGCAATTTTCCGGCAAAACGGATACGGGTATCTTCCGCAATATCTTCACTGCTCAGATGCCCGGCATACAGGGTGGCTGCAGCCAGTGGTGTACGGATCTGATGAGCGAGCGATGCCACCATTTTCCCCATGGCAGAAAGTCGTTCATGCTGACTGAGCTGCGACTGCAGTGCGCGGGTTTCCGTCATGTCGGTTAACAGAATTAACTGCCCAGGCTCATTAGCCATCGGGGCGGTGCGCAAATGCACACGGCGGCCATCCACCAGAGAAATTTCGTGACCATCATCACGACGGGGCTTAAAACATTTCTGAATTAACGTGCGCCAGCGCTGACCGCGCAACGCGGCCGCACCGGAAGCAGCCAGCAGCAACTCATCGGCCGCCGGGTTGCTTTGCCGAACATAGCCATTTTTATCAAGCAACAAAACCCCCGCAGGCAGTAGCTGCAACAGGCTTTCCAGACGGTGCGCGAGGCGTTCTTTTTCCGCCAGTTCCTGCATACGCTGCGCCGAGACATTGGCCAGCTCGCCACTGAGCTGCTCGACCTTGTTTTCCAGAAAACTATAAGAATCCGTCAGCTGCTGAGACATCTCATTAAACAGCACAAAAGCCTGCCGTAACTCGGCCTGATCCATATGTCCTGACGCCGGCGGAAGATTTTCTCTCACCTGACTCAACGCTGCATTTGCCATGTACACCTCAGTTGTTTGTCGAAAAACCGACAAAAAAACAGTCTGAACATGGGTTGAGCAATTAGCGTGCCGCTTTTCTAACGCCAACCCGGCAAAAAAGCGTCAATAAAAAGCAGTATCAAAAAAATAGGGGGAATTCAGGCAGAACAGCCGAATAGCCATGCCCGTAAGAAAAAGAAACGCCGCGCAATGCGCGGCGTAAAGCAGGTTGAAAGCCCGTGCGAATGCGTTCTCAGGCGAAATCTTTTTCTTTACGCTGGAGATTATATTTACGCATCTTTTCGACTAAAGTCGTACGCCGGATATTTAATTTTTCCGCCGCGCGGGCCACTACGCCATTCGCATCGTCCAGCGCCTGCTGAATTAATGAACACTCCAGATCCTGCAAATATTCACGTAAATCCAAGCCATTCACCGGTAACAGTGCCGGAGAATCAATACCGGCTAAGCGTCCGTCATTCTGGGTAACATCAGCAATCACCGGTACGGATAAACCTTCATCGGTATCGTCGACATGGCGGAATTTCTTCGGCAATTCATTCACACCAATCACACCGTATGGATGCAAAATGGCAAGCCGCTCAACCAGATTGGCCAACTCTCGGACGTTACCATGCCAGTCATGACGGCACAGAGACATAATAGCGGCGGAGTTAAAGCGGATAGAGCCACGTTTTTCATTTTCCAGGCGGGAAATCAGCTCGTTCAGCAATAACGGCAGATCTTCCACACGCTCGCGCAGGGAAGGCATATCGATGGGGAATACATTCAAGCGGTAGTACAAGTCTTCACGGAAAGTCCCGTCTTCAATCATTTGCTCAAGATTTTTGTGCGTCGCGGCAATGATTCGTACATTCGTCTCAATGGTTTTATTACTGCCTACCCGCTCGAAGGTATGCTCCTGCAGAACACGCAGAATTTTCACCTGCATATTCAGTGGCATGTCGCCAATTTCATCCAGGAACAGCGTGCCGCCTTCGGCCATTTCAAAACGGCCAGGACGGCTGTTAATGGCTCCGGTAAAGGCGCCCTTCTCATGGCCGAACAATTCACTTTCCAGCAATTCAGCCGGAATAGCGCCACAGTTAACCGGCACAAACGGTTTATTACGACGATGGGAATGATAATGCAGATTGCGCGCAACGACTTCTTTGCCGGTACCGGATTCGCCCTGAATCATCACGCTGACGTCTTTATCGGCAACCTGCATAATCAGTTCACGAACATGCTGAACCTGACGGCTTGTACCGACCAGGCTGCGGAACAACTGCACTTCACGGCGCTCGCCGCGACTGCGGTTGTGGGTATATTGCTCACGATACACCTGACAGCGGTGCAGGCTGTCCAACAATTTGTTGTAACTCGGCGGCATGTCAACATTCGCCAACAGAGCGCGATGAATGTGCTCAGGCATCGTGCCGGGCAATGAGCTGTCGCCCATAAAAAGAATCGGGATACCTTTATCCCAACTCAATAAACCTTCGATGACATCTTCCAGCGCAATAGAGCTGCTGTCACCGAGAAGGACGGCGCTGATTTCAGTACTGTCTTCGATCTTACCTTCCACCTCCCTGCGCCAGTCGGTGGTCTGAGCGACAATAGCTTCTTCGCCCAGAAAATCGAGAATGACTTTCAGGTCGTGTCGCCGCTGCGCATCATCGTCTACCAGCAGTACTTTAATTTCTCTCCACATGGTGGTCAGCCTTTCCTTCCCAATGTGACTATCTGTCAATTCTTCTTTTTATAACGCCATAAGATTGACTAGGATCGCTTAAGTTAAGTAGCAATCCTCAAGCAAGTCAAACTTCTGACGTTAAATAATAATTTGTTGTTAAACGTTCACGTCGGGGGCATTTATAGCTGAATGTGTCGTCAAAAGACAAGGCACAATCTGTCCACCATGAACAAATTGCGCCGGAATTTTGCGGAGAAATGATTAGTTTTCAGACAGAAATATGGCTTTCTAATCGGGCATCACTGACGGCGCTTACCGCAGATGAAGCGGTTGTGCCATTTTGGCTTTGCAGATATTCCTGCCGAATGCCATCCCAGCCCTGCTTGACCTCCAGCAGTAATCCCATCACTTCATCGATCATGGCCTGATCATTCTGACTGGTAGCTTCCAACAGGCGGCGATTCATGTAGTCGTAAAGATTATCAAGGTTCTGCGCCAGCTCACCACCGGCGGAATGATCCAGGCTGCCCTGCAATGTCTGGATAATTTCCATTACCCGTCCCAGCAGATTCGCTTTGGTATCCATTTCTTTGCGTTCGATCGCGCCCTTTGCCTGCGACATACGCGTCAGCGCTGCCTCCATCAGTAGCTGGATCAGGCGGTGAGGGTCTGCATCCAGAACCTCGGAAGTCACATTAACCTGCTGATATTGCTTAGCACCGCTCTTATACATGTCACATCTCCTGAGTTCGCAAAAGCCTGTTACCAGTATTACGGCCGCCCGGAGAATTTCTTTAGGCTCTTATTTACGCTCAACAGGCATCGCAAAAGAAGGTTCAGTATTTCACAAAACCGGCAATGCCTCGCCGGACGGCAACCCACGGCACGCGTCATTGCCGCTGAAGAAACCTATAAACTCTATAGTATTCAAAAAGTTAAGAAATGGCATGCATTGTGCTGATAGCCGGATTGTCAGTGCATTTTTTTAACGAGGCTTTAATTATGGCTAGCGCACAACTACAGACCGTCGCCCGCAATGCTACAGGGGAACATCGCCACCTGTACGAACTGGCGAGCAAGTTGTACAGCGATGCTGTCACACAGCATGATGATCGTCTGCTGCAGGAAGCCTGTGCACTGGCAGAAGCAGCGCAGCAGCTGCGACCTGATAATCTTGCCGGACTCAACCTGCTGGCCCGCATTGAGCTACAGCGTCATCATGTTACGGCGGCAGAGTATTGGGTGAATCGCGGCCTCAGTATCAAACCTGACAGCGCCAGCCTGCTGTACAGCGCAGGTCATATCGCCCTGAGTCAACATCAGCTCGATAAAGCCGAGGATTATTTCAACCGTTCCAGCCGCATCTCGCGCGTAGCGACCAAAGCTGCGAATTTTCTGGCTCATGTTAAATTGCTGCAAGGCGATTATGTTGAAGCTTTCCGTCATTATCGCGAACTGATAAAAACGCAGGCGCGCGATAAACAAATCCGCAGCAAGTTATTTGAATCCGCCTCTCATGTTGTAGCCGATTTCTATTCTGAAGAACTTGAACAGGATTTATTACGCTACCTGGATTTTAACGATACCGACCACAGTCAACTGCGCGGCCTGGCGACATCATTGCTAAAGCATAAACTGCGGTTATCTGAAGCGGGTTGTCCGCTGGAGCTGGAAACCATTGCAGGTGACAACTTACTGCTGAAATGCATGGCACGCTTTTATTTCTGCGATCCGCTGATAGAACGTCTGTTTTTGACGCTGAGAAAATCATTACTGTTATCCTGCAGCAGCAACCTCGCGATTAAGAAAGATCTGCTGCCTTTGGTCGCGGCACTGGCACAACAATGCTCACTGAATGAATCGGTTTGGTACATTACGACGCAGGAAGAATCTCTGGCGCAACAACTCGAAATTCTTTGCGGAAAAATGCTCAACATTGACGAGTTAAAAGCCGACGATATTTACCCTGCTTTGCTGCTATTGCAAATGTATAAGCCGTTAATTCAGTGTGACTTTTTCCCTGAATTAAGCCGTAAAAAACTGCAGTGGCCTAAAATAATGGACGGCATAGTCCGCACCACAATTGCTGAATCCCAGAGCCTGAACAGCATGATTAGCAGTATCCCAACACTGGGAGACAGTGCCGACAGAACCTCGCGCATAGTACAACAGCAATACAACCAAAATCCGTATCCACGCTGGACGGATATTGGCTACAGTCAGCCCGGAGATTACCGCGCAGCACTTCAGGCTGCCTTCCCTGACCATACGTTACTTACTCAGACAAACAACCCATTGAATATTCTGGTCGCCGGTTGCGGCACCGGTCGTCATGCGATTCGCCTGGCACAATATTTCACTCAGGTTCAGGTTACCGCGCTGGATCTCAGCCACAGTGCCTTAGCGTATGCAAAACATCAGGCAGATAAGCGTCAGTGCCGTAATATTCACTTTATTCAGGGCGATATTCTGCAGGCTGAAAACCTGCAGCAGCATTTTGATGTCATTGAATGCTCTGGCGTTCTGCATCATATGCAATCGCCACAAGCCGGACTGCTGGCTCTGGCCAGACAGCTGAAGCCTGGCGGTGTTATTAAAATTGCCCTGTACAGCGCAACCGCCCGTCAACAGATCACTGAATTACGTCAACTCTGGGGAAGTAAATTGCCTCGTCAGGCCTCAGAAATGCGCCTGGTTCGGGAGGCTCTGCTGCAGGGATCAATCGAAGGTGATTGGAAAGAGATTTATAACTCCCCGGATTTTTACAGCCTGAGTGCCTGCCGTGACCTGCTGTTTCACGAACAGGAGCATGTATTTGAGGTACTACAGCTGGCAGAGTTTATTGCCTCAGCCGGGCTAGAATGGGTGGGCATGTTGCCACCGCCGGACTCACAGGAACTGCTGAACATCGGCGGCAAGCACAGCGGTCGCATCAGTATCGACGAATGGCACAAGCTGGAACAAACCAATCCACAGCTGTTTGCAGGTATGTATCAGTTTTATGCCCGAAAAAAATAACCAGCATGATATGACGCTGGTTTAATCATGGCAGAAAACAGCATTACAGCTGCCATTCTATCGGGGCTTCGCCACGGGTTATTAGATACTCATTAATACCCGAAAATTGCTTATTGCCAAAAAAACCGCGATGCGCAGATAACGGCGATGGGTGAACCGATTTCAGCACTAAATGTTTTTGTCCATTAATGACGGCTCCTTTCTTCTGCGCGTAACTGCCCCACAGCACAAACACCAGCCCTTCCCGCTGCTCATTCAGAGCACGGATAGCCGCATCGGTAAATTGCTCCCAGCCCTTACCCTGATGCGAACCCGCATTAGCCTGTTCGACCGTAAGCGTAGCGTTCAGCAATAACACGCCCTGATCCGCCCAAGGAGTTAAATCACCGCTGCCGCTCATGCAGACACCAAGGTCACCTTCAATTTCTTTGAAAATATTCACCAGCGACGGTGGATTTTTTACCCCGGGCTGCACCGAGAAACTCAGACCATGCGCCTGGCCCGGCCCGTGATACGGGTCCTGACCAATAATCACAACACGAACATGGTCAAAAGGAGTGTGGTTAAACGCATTAAAAATCTGCGGACCAGGGGGGAAAATCACCTTACCTGCGGCTTTTTCTGCTTTGAGAAAATCACGCAATTTGTGCATATAAGGCTGGTCGAGCTCTTCACCCAAAACCGCCTGCCATGATGGATGTAATTCTCCGGCTTTTCCCATGTTGTTATGTCCTTAATAAAATATCTGTCATCTGCCCCAGGGCCTGTTAATACCCATTAAACAGGCCCTAGCAAAACAGGCAGCCGAAGCTGCCTGTTTTTCGCAATAATAGGAAGCGCTTTAATCCATCAGCGGCTTCATATGCGGGAACAGCAAAACATCTTTAATGGTGTGGCTGTTGGTAAACAGCATCACCAGGCGGTCGATACCAATACCTTCACCGGCCGTTGGTGGCAAACCGTATTCCAGAGCACGGACGTAGTCTTCGTCGTAATGCATGGCTTCGTCATCACCGGCGTCTTTTTCTTCAACCTGCTTACGGAAACGGGCGGCCTGATCTTCAGCATCGTTAAGCTCGGAGAAACCGTTAGCCAGTTCACGTCCGCCAACGAAAAACTCAAAGCGATCTGTCACAAATGGATTGTCATCGTTGCGTCGGGCCAGTGGCGATACTTCCCATGGGTATTCGGTAATAAAGGTTGGCTGATCCAGTTTCTCTTCAGCGGTGGCTTCAAAGATCTCACACACCAGCTTACCTGCCCCCCAACCGGCTTCTTTCGGCCCCAAATGAATACCAACGCTGCGTGCGTAATCCTTCAGGGTTTCCATGTGGTTTTCGGCATCACGCAAAATGGCACCATCCATGTCTGGATTGTACTTAAGAATAGCGTCGACCATGCTCATGCGGGTAAAAGGCTGAGAAAGATCGTACGTCGCATCCCCGTATTCCAGCGTGGTGGTGCCCAATACGCTTTCGGCGAGGAAACGCAGCATCTCTTCCGTGGTGTCCATCATGTCGCGGTAATCGGCATACGCCTGATAGAACTCGATCATGGTGAATTCAGGGTTATGACGCGTGCTCAACCCCTCATTACGGAAGTTACGGTTAATTTCGAACACACGGTCAAACCCGCCCACCACCAGACGCTTGAGGTACAGTTCCGGCGCAATACGCAGGAACATATCAATGCCCAGCGCATTATGATGAGTTTCGAAGGGCTTAGCCGAAGCACCACCCGGAATGGTCTGCAGCATCGGTGTTTCAACCTCGATAAAACCACGCTGCGACAGGAAGAAACGGATGCTTTCGATCATCTTTGAACGGATCAGGAAAGTACGGCGGGTCTCTTCGTTGATGATCAGATCGACATAGCGCTGACGGTATTTCATTTCCTGATCGGCCAGGCCATGGAATTTGTCCGGCAGCGGGCGCAGAGCTTTGGTCAGAATACGAAAGTTGCTGAGGTCATCAATCTCAACGTACAGCTCGCCTTTACCCGACAGGTGCAGCGTACCGGTACCCGCAACGATATCGCCCAGATCCAGCATCTGCCAGGCTTCGCTTTCTTTCTGCATGCCTTTGGCCATGTAAATCTGAATAGTGCCTGTGCCATCCTGAACACCAACAAAAGGACCACCGCGGCGCATCGCACGACCGGCAACCGCAACACGAATACCGGCAGCGGCCAGTTCTTCCTGGCTCTTACCGCCATGTTCCGCTTTCAGTTCACCGGCCAGGTTTTCGCGGCGAAAATCATTGGGATGGGCATTCGACTTGCAGTTGCTGCGCAGCTGTTCGAGCTTGGCGCGGCGTTCGGCAATCAGTTTGTTCTCATCCTGAGCTGGCTGTGCGGTCATATTGTTGTCTGTCATGGTGTCACCCTAAAAATTAGATACGTCGAAGCGTGATGATTTACAGGCCTTTTTTCAGGCTGGCTTCGATAAACTGGTCCAGATCACCGTCCAGTACTGCCTGGGTATTACGGGTTTCAACGCCGGTACGCAGGTCTTTAATACGTGCATCATCAAGTACATAAGAACGGATCTGGCTACCCCAGCCGATATCCGACTTGGTGTCTTCCAGCGCCTGCGCTTCAGCATTACGCTTCTGCATTTCCAGCTCATACAGCTTGGCTTTCAGCTGTTTCATGGCCTGGTCTTTGTTTTTGTGCTGCGAGCGGTCGTTCTGACACTGAGTCACAATGTTGGTCGGCAAGTGCGTAATACGTACCGCGGATTCAGTACGGTTAACGTGCTGACCACCCGCGCCGGAAGCACGATATACGTCGATACGTAAATCCGCCGGGTTAATCTCAATATCAATATCATCATCCACTTCCGGTGAGACAAACACCGAGGAGAACGACGTATGGCGGCGATTTCCTGAGTCAAACGGGCTTTTGCGCACCAGGCGGTGAACACCGGTTTCGGTACGCAGCCAGCCATAAGCGTATTCGCCTTCAACACGGATCGTTGCACCTTTAATACCGGCAACTTCGCCTTCGGCCACTTCCATCAGCTCGCCTTTGAAGCCATGCGCTTCAATCCAGCGCAGGTACATCCGCAGCATCATATTGGCCCAGTCCTGAGCTTCTGTGCCGCCGGAACCAGATTGGATCTCGACATAGCAGTTGTTCGGATCCAGTTCACCGGAGAACATGCGACGGAATTCCAGCACTTCCAGTTCTTTCTGCAAAGAAGCCAGCTCAGCGCGGATATCGTCTACCGCGTTCTCATCGTCTTCTTCAACGGCCATATCCAGCAAATCGCGGGCATCGTTCAGGCCGGTATCCAGGGTATCAATGGTTTTGACCACATGTTCCAGTGCTGAGCGTTCTTTACCCAGCTCCTGCGCGCGGTCCGGGTTATCCCAGACGTCGCCCTGTGACAGTTCCTGTTCTACTTCTTCCAGACGCTCAAGCTTGTTGGCGTAGTCAAAGATACCCCCTAAGCACGTCGGTACGCGCCGTCAGGTCTTTGATGGTTTCGAGGATCGGATTGATTTCCAATGTAATACCCTGTTGTCATCCAGCCGATTGGCCGGGCGGAGTCAGATCAGCCTGCGTACAGCAAGCCGGCAACAAAAAAGAGGCCGCATTTTACAGAACTCAGGCGCTGGATGCGAGTATGTTAAAGAGAGCCGACAACCTTGCATCACACCTCAAACCTTAAACAAAAGGCGATTCAATCCTCTTACTGCGACCGCCAGCCGCAGTTCCGGCCTGCCATAGCGCCAACACTGAACGTATCCACTCAGGTTTTTCCTGGCCATCCCAATATTTCTCAGAAAATCAGAGAAAACAGCCAATAAGGCTATTGCAAATCCTTCGCATTAAGATTAAATTACAAATCAAAGTGATTCGCATCCGGATTTGATTACCATGTACGTGTGTTTATGCAAAGCGGTTACGCAACAACAGATCGAGCAAGCCGTCGAACAAGGCGACAGCTATGCACAGATCCGCCAGAAGCTGGGCGTTGGTACTGACTGCGGCTGTTGTGGCCAAAGCGCCAAGCAGATGGTGCGTGAGCATATATCCCGCATGCCACCCTGCGAATTTGCTGTGGCCAGTTGAGAAAGCAGCAGTCCAGATACTAAAAAAGAGCCGTTCAGGCTCTTTTTTAGTATCTGCGATTCAACCACTCCGGACTAACCGGCAGCACGTACCGTACCGTTCCCCCAATTCTGCGCCATCTGACGTTGCAGACCAGCCAGGTCAACCAAGGTGTTCTGGCTGCATACCCGCCCACGCCGGATTTCCCAGGTGGAAACCGCACTGAAACCGATGACCTTATTGTTAGGCGGAAAACCAAATAATGGCTTCTGAAAGGAACCGCTAAAGGTTGAGATAGTAATCACACGATCCCCCTCAGCCATGATCTCTTCAATGGATACATCAAGATCTACGATGGCGGTTCGAATCTGTTTGACGTATTCGACGAACGAATCAACGTCCTTAAACCCTTCGGCAAAGGTTGTGTGATAGACAAAATCGGGAGTCACAATCTGACGTAATAAATTGAACCGTCCGGTATTCCAGGACAGATTAATAAAATGCTCGACGAGTTGTTTATTATGATCTGACATGGCATATCCCTGCCTTAATAATGGAACGCCTGCTGAACCTGCATTTCCGGCCCAACCAAGTACATGAGCATTCTGTACCAGAGTGGCGCAATTTGCCAATCTAATCTCGTGTGCGATATCTCGCACAGGTGGTGCCATCCTTAGCATCCTCCACTGTCAGACATTATTTCTTCGAGTTATTCATAGCCTCAAACTGCTGCTTCACATAATCCAGCGTGGTGTTCAACGTAGCAATAATGGCATCGTTATACAGAAACTGAGACTTCAGCCGTGCTTCCTGAGCCGAGATACGAGTCTCCATCTTAGTCCGATCATCATCAACGCCAGTAAGCTCATCATCGAGGCCTGCCTGCTTCACTCCGATTACGCTCTTCTGACCATTAAGGAAGCTATCCATAATGTCTTTCAGCTGATCACCAAAGCCAGTGATGTAAGTCACATTGCCACGCTCACCAACGCTGCCACCGGTCACTTTCAGCCTTAACCCCGATGCATCATCAATAGATCCAACCTGATCTTTACCGGCCTCACCATCACCTGCACCACGAACGAAACCAAAAATTGCAGCCGCTTCATTTGAGAAGTCCGTCATTTCAACCGATGAAGATGCACCCGTCGACGCAGAAATAATACCGAATTTATTATTGGCAAAGGATTCAGGATCATCCGTAAATTCTACTTTGACAGCGATGCCTTCATCTTTAAATGCTTCGTTATCATTTATAGCTTGCTGTAAAGCCTGCGCCAGAGTTGCGCCGCTGTTGTAGGTAGCGGGCTGATTCAGAGTGATTTCCGCCTCAACACCGTCGACCTTAATTTTAAAGGTGTTATTAGTGGCATCAATATCCACTGGCGTGGAAAAATCGGTTGCCTCATTACCAATATAATAGCCATTGCTGGCTTTTACATTGCCATCAACCGCCCGTAAAAACTGCCCGCTTCCCGTTGCGGAAACACCATTAATAGTACCGGCAACATCCTTACCTTTTGCCGCAACTGGCGAATAAACACTGACATCCTGCAACCCCAGAAATGCAATTGACGAGCTATCGAGACCGCTAAAACCGACCGCCGTGCCTTGCCCACCAACGCTGATATTAAAGGAACCGAGGTCAGTTTCGGGGTTATAGACATAATCAACGACGGCATCGAGATCATAACCAAAGGTTCTGGCCGTATCCGTCAGCCCCAGGCCATCGTAACCGTTATTTACCGTTTCTGCGGATAATCCCAATGCTGAAGCCGCTGTTCCGCCCAGGTTTTTAACTTCAAGTGATGCACCTGCACCAAAGGTTGATGCGGTTTTAACGCCGTCTTTACTCTGTGTTTCAAAATACAGCTGCCCCGTGTCATCAACACGGGCCTTAACATCACCGGCAGCGAATTGTCCGGTCGCAGTTAATGCGTTATCCAGCGCCTGCTGAATAACGATTAAGTTAGAATCTGCATTATTGCTACCCGTTGTACCATCAGAATTAACGTCAACATTAATATCAACGCCATCAACATTCAGGGTAAAGGTTGCATTCTGACCTCCGCTGAAATCGATACCTGCAGATATATCAGCAAAGCTGCTGCTTTTGGCTCCCTGTCCGTCACTGACTACCTCAATATATTCCTCATGCCCGGTTGCTACCGTGGTTAATTTGAGTCCGGTTCCGTCCAGACTGGCACTGACAACCCCAGCGCCAAAGGCCGTATCCAATGCGGTTTGAATATCAACAATATTATCGCCGGAGTCGGTATTAACCAGGACATCTTTTTCTACTCCCGACACATTCAGTCGGAAGCCAGCATTGGTCGCAGAAAAATCAACATTTGTGCTGATATCACGATTTCCGGTTGTTGCTTCCGCACCTTTAACCACACCGGCAAAATTAGCATCACCGGCCAGAGTAATATTTAACTGATTCTGAATTTCTGCTGCTAAGGCATCGCCGGTCGCATAGGTACCGGCCGGAATTGAAACCTTGGTCGCACTTTCAATGCCATCTACCTGAACATTAAACTCCACGGCAGAACCAAAGGTCAGCCCCGGATCCTTACCGTTGGCCTGCACTCCCTGAGCTCCATCAAGGCCAAGCTGAGTATCCGATACACTACTGCCGACCCCGGTCAATTCAATACTGCGTGCCGTACCTTCAGCAACAGTTTCAAAAATTAAATAACCATTTTTATCAAATGCAGCGGTTACCTGACCATTAAGTGCTGTGGCATCAATGGCTGTCTGAATAGCCTGCAAAGTATCTTTACGATCGCCAAAGACACCATCACCATTAAGATCCTGGCCACTGGCGTTCTGATTAACTACTACGGAAACCGGGCCGTTGCCATCGACATCGAGAGAAAAAGTCGCATTATTTGCTTGAAAATTGATCCCCGCCGACTCTGACAATGCTTTATTTCCAGCCTGGGTAACAGCACCTTTGCCATTAAAAGCATCAGCATTCAGCGTTGTCAGACCGACACTTTTATATGTTCCCTGACCCAGGGTATTAAAGCCAAGCGTATTAGCTGTATTAGGATCAACTGTGGCAAAATAGATTTTCGATTCAGCACCGTATTTATTCGATGTTATTGAAAAATTCTTATTCGAAGAGCTGTAATCAACGGATACACTGTGACCATATTTTGACAATGTTTCGCTGCTGTTAATCTGCAATGCCAACTGCTTCGCCAGCTCGTCACCGGAGCTGTAACTGCCATGGGTAAGCCCAATACTCGCCGTTTGGCCATTTACATTGATGCGGAAATTATCGTTGCTTTCATCAATCACAACCGGTGAAGAAAAATCCAGTACCGATAACGAGCCTCCTGAGTATTTCGCCTGACTCGCCAACTGGGTGATATTAACATCATAAGTACCCGGCTTAGTGTTGATCGAGTCATTCACATATGTGATCTGACTATCGGTGGTTTTACCAGACTTAGCTAACAACCCAACAATAGAGGCCCGATCTTCACCCATAGCCTTCTGGAACTTGGCCGTATCAAAATCCAGCTGATACTCATTATCTTTATTGGTATCAACCCCAAGCTCGGTCAAAGAACGGTATTTACCGGTTAAGCCAACGATCGGCTCACTGATCATTGAACGTATTTGTGACATCATGCCACGAACTGTGGAATCACCAAGTAATAAGCCTGCTTGCTGCTTGTCTGCATCGTAGCTTGATAAATCGTCAACAAAACTCTTCAGTTCGTTGTATGCATCGACAAACCCCTGAATGCTTTCCGTTAATTTATCGGTATCAGCCGACACCGTAACACTGATATTTTTTCCGACGTCGGCGTTTTTAAGATTAAGTGTAACGCCTTTAATTACTTCATCTACCGAATTACTGCTGCGGGTAATGGTAAGACCATTGACATTCAGCTGAGCGTCTTCGCCCTTACTGGTCTGGCTCATGTTGGCTGCAGTATTCTGATTTTCATTAAAGGCTAATGCCGCCAGGCCACCGCTCAGCATGTTTCCGGAATCATCCAGCGCGGAAATGCGCATGGCATTTTCAGCGCCGGTTTCTTCTGATGTCATCAATAAACGATAACCGCTGCCATCATTAATAATACTCGCGCTTACACCCATGTCTGCGTTGTTAATAGCATCACGGATGCCGCTCAGCGTGCGGTTAGAGTCATCAATCGTAATGGTTTTTCCCAGGCGATCAGGATTCAGATCCTGACTGACAAAATTGCCACCACCGCCATAAGTGATATCACCAAAGGTAAATACCAATTTTCCTGTGCCAATGATTTCGTCAAAACTGCTGTAGGTTTGTGTTGCCAGAGAGTGAGACTTCGCAGTGTTCAGCACTTCGACGTTATAAGTGCCAGGCTCAGATAAACTGGAGGTCGTTGCCGTTAAAATATCTTCATCGGATGATGTAGCCGTGGTCGAGCTCACCAGGCTGGGGCTGGACAAGCTGTTGGCGGCGGACTGAACCTTGGCCATCATTGACTGAATTTCACCATAGGCAGTGATTTTAGCTTCAACCAGCTCTTGTCGCCGATCCAAACGCAAGGTGGCAACTTCTTTCTCTGCTGAGATGATTTTCTCAACCAGATCCGTGGTCAGAACACCTGACCCTAATCCCAGTGACTCAATGGACGCCATACCTGCTCCCCCGTGCTACCGAACCATCCGGTTTGTATCAAGCTTAGATGGCTCTCAAACAAAAAAACCCTGTACTGGCTTTATCGGCCAATGCAGGGTTTTCTGAAGGGTTGTTTACCTAACCCATACACTGATCACCTAGACTTGCGCGCTGAACAATAAAGATGGTTCCTCATCATTCAATTTCTGCGCCAGTTCCAGAGCCAGCTCACTGGGAATCTGCCGGATTAACTCCGATGATGCCCTGTCATAGACGCGGATAATGGTTTTACCGCTATCCTCGTCCAGCTGGAAGTCCAGTGTTCTTTCGGTTTGCTGTACATACTCGTTAATGCGGGAGATTGCATCTCTGACCTGGTCCTGACTCAGTTCCGCAACCTTCTCAGTTCCTTGCGGCAACAACTTGCCGCTGTCGGAACTCACTGTCGGATCACTTGCCGCCTTGGCGTAAGCTTTCTTACCGGCAGTCGCTGAGGGTGATACAGCTGTATGGTCAATCACATTCAATTTCAGCTCGTTCATAAATCACCTCTCAGGTTCTTGGTTAAGCAGCCAGGGGAAGGCTGGCCTTCCCCGTTAGTCCGCTATTATCCCAGAAGGGACAGAACCTGCTGTCCAGCCGCATTCGCCTGAGCCAGAACCGAGATACCTGCCTGCTGCAGAACCTGAGTACGGGACAGCTCGGCGGTTTCTGCCGCGAAGTCCGCATCCTGAATCCGCGAGTTCGCAGAGTTCAAGTTCTCGGAGGTAACCTGCAGGTTACTTACTGTAGAGCTCAGACGGTTCTGAATCGCACCGAGATCCGCACGCTGACTGGCCACCTGACCAATAGCATTGTCGATCGCAGTGATTGCTGCCGTTGCGCCTTCAAACGTGGAGATATCAATTTCGCTCAGGAACTGACCATCTTCACCACCACCATACTGCGCAACCTTGAAGCCCAGAGCTTCAATCTCATCTTTACCGTTAGAACCCGCTTCCAAAGAAATTTCTTTGGCTGAAGACAAACTCACGGTGCCATAAGTAGTTTCGTAAGTTGCGCCTTCAGTTGCAGAACCTCGGGTACCGATGTTATCGGATACAGTAGCGGTACCGATATCCGCCTCACCGATACCAGCAACCGCTGAGTCCAGACCAATCAAGGAACCAAAACCATTGGCGCCTGCAGCTGCCGGGTCGACACCGTTGTTAGAGCCATCGTTATCCAGCGCGACGGAGATATTACGGCCGTCTGCAGCACGTAACGTGATTGACACACCGTTATCTTCCGCAGTTACCCCGGTCTGACCAGCTTTCTGGTTAATCAGATCAATGGTATTCGCCTTGGTCGCATCAGTATCAATATTACCTGTACCGTCATCAACGAGACTCACCACACCGATATCAACCCCGTTGATATACAACTTGCCACTTTCACCAGCTTCATAACCGGCCGCCTTGGCAGCAGTCTGCTTAGCCGTCATATCTGAAGCTGAGCCAGAGCCAACCACAACCGTTTCATTGGCTGTTGCAGTAACACCGGTTTTATCCGATACCTTGTTAATCGCATCAGCAATCGCGATTGCAGACTGAGATTTAACAGAAGTCTGAATGGCTGAACCATCCGAGGCTACCGTCGCAGACGCTTTATCTGCGCTTACATCTGCAGCTTCGATATTCACGCCATTAATAGTCAGGTCACCTTCTTTAAGACCACGCACCGGTTCCTGTGCAGCATCAACAGAAACACTGTTGATATCCGTAGCACCAGTATTCGTTTCACGGAAGTTGAAGATACTACCGCCAGTGACCGAACCTGATGTTGCAATTCCAGCAACAGCCAGGTTACTGCTGAGACTAATGCTTTTCAGGTCATCACCAGTAACATCAACATCTTTTAAGTAACCGGTTACCAGAACACCAGAGGTCTGCGTACCACCAACACCCGCAACCTTGGCACTACTGGTACCTGTTGCATCGTATACAGTCACATCAAAGCTGGATGTGGTACCACCCGCCGCAGCGCCGCCGGTAATGACCAGTGTGTCACCGTCAGCATCAGTGATAAAAACATCACCGTTAGTCGCACCACCGGTCGCACCAGCAACATAGGTAGCTACAAGGCCAGAGGACGGCGTCGCATTAATCGCGTTGGCGATATCTTCAACCGTTGAAGCGGTTGACGACAAACTGATGGAAATCAGTGCGTTACCTTCGGTAGAGCTGTCAAAGACCTGAAGCTGCCCACCAGTAAAATAACCATCACCACCGGCGGCTTCCAGTTTGAGTTTGGTTTCTGCTGCTACAGAAATGCCATCCAAACCGTTAATAGCATCAGCAATTTCTTTAGCACCCAGATTACCTGTACTGCCTGCACTGAAGCTGGCCGACTGACCATCATTCGTTGTTACCGTAACAGTTTCAGAAGTACCGAAAGCGATTCGACCATCAGAAACCAGACCCTGAGCCGTCGACAACTGGGCACCAGCAGTACCTGTTGGTAAATCAGTACTGAACTCTGCACCAGTAGTCAGCGTGGTCACTGTCGAAGCAACCTGTGCAGCACCGGCTTCATAAGTACCGCGATTAAGACCTGCATTAGCCAGATTACCGTTACCGGTACCATCACCACCGGTAATCGCTACAGAATCGACATCACCATCAGCCACCAGTGTATAGCCACCGTAGTAAGTCTCTTCTGCAGCCAGACCTGTAGCCGCAGCCGCATCCGCATCAGAGGTGATACCACCAGTGAAAGAACCAAACGCGATATCAATATTGCGGCCATCGGCAGCAACCAGCTGCACGCCATTGGCATCAGTACCGGAAGAAACCGCTGTTACACCCGTCTGATCAGAAACAGCATTGATAGCTTCAACAACAGAAGCCCGGGTTCCCGCAGAGTCGGTCGATGTTGAAAGGGAGATATCCACATTATTTAAGGTCAGCGTAACCGTACCGGCCTTAGCAGTCATTTCAGAACCCGAAGCTACGTTCTCGTTAGCGAAAGCTTTAACGCCAGTCTGATCGTACACATCATTAATAGCCGCCGTTTTGGCAATAGCACTAAAGGAAGCGTTCTTGGTAGAGGCTGTATCGTCTGCCGCTTTTGATGGGCTGACAGCAATGTTATTGATGATCAAATCACCATTCTGCAGAGCCGCACCTTTACCTTGGGCAGAAATACCTGATTGCTCAGAAGCACCTAACTTGTTCGCTGTCAGTTCTGAGATAGAAACATCAACAGTCTGACCCGCGTTGGCACCAACCTGGAAGGTTGCAGAAAAAGAACCGTCCAACAACTTACGGCCGTTAAAGTCGGTCTCTTCAGAAGTACGACTGATCTCGGCAACCAGCTGATCCACCTCGGCCTGGAGAGCCTCACGGTCAACATCTGAGTTAGTGGCGTTTGCAGACTGCACCGCAAGCTCACGGATACGCTGCAAGTTTTCATTCATAGAACCCAACGCACCTTCAGCCGTCTGAGCCAGTGCGATACCGTCACCTGCGTTACGCACAGCAACGTTCAGACCTTTAATCTGAGACGTAAAACGGGTGGAAATCGCCAGACCGGCAGCATCATCTTTTGCGCTGTTAATACGCAGACCAGAAGACAAGCGTTGCAAAGCCTGTTGATTTGATGACTGGGACTTATCCAGGTTGCGCTGAGCATTCAGCGACGCAATGTTGGTATTAATAATTTGAGGCATAACCGTTCCTCCGACAGATTTCACAATCGCCGCCGGATCGTCCCGAACAGCGCGTTCGTGTTGTACATCCTTGTTAACGGCAACAATTCCAAGTCCTTTAAAGAATAATAAGAACCTTTAGGAATAAAAATTAAACTATATATAACCATCAACCCATGCCCATATGGCACAGTCTCTGCTACGTTAAGTCAAAAAGACGCCATCAAGTCGCCGACTTGCCGAGGCCATCCACCAATCAGAGACTCTGCTATGAATTTAGAGCGCCTTGCCGCATTGAAAGTCAAAAATTTGTCATTTATAAGAGATAATTTTCCGGCACTTTATCCGCTACTGAATGAGCACAGTCCTGAAAAAAAACGACTGAATGCCGATACGCAAAAGGACATATTCCAGTTACTGAACACCGAGACTGGTCAAATACTAATCAACAATGCAGAAGAAGCAGCCGAATCGGAAGTGTTGACATTTATTAACCGCTGCCACCGGAACAACCGGCTGTTCACCGTAGCCACCGGATTCCGCAATACTTTTACCATTCCAAGATTTTCAGCAAAAAAGCTGGCTGAGATCGTGGACGAAAGCCCGCTGACGCAAGAGAATTTCAATTTTTATCCCTTTGATAACCACATCCCCATGCTATGCGTCATGGGGGTCGGGTTGGGTTTACATATTGAAAAGTTGCTCCAAAGTGTCTCCGTTGACCACCTGGTGATATGTGAAAGGGATAAAGACGAGTTTTACGCCAGCCTGTTTACCATTGACTGGGAAGTCCTCTTCCTCCCCCTGATTAATGACCCGCATAAATCTGTGACGCTTATGTTGTTGCCAGGCAATAACGACAATGCGGCATTCGGTATTTTATGGAATCACCTGGTTAAACAACCTCCGTTTTTTCCTACGGCAACCGTTTTCTATAACCACCGGGGAACGAATCGTAATGAAAAAATTCTGGCTCGTGTACGCAAAGACATCACGATGTACTACAGCCTGTGGGGAAACTACGATGATGAGATCAACCAGCTGAATAATGCTCTGCACAACTTCCGCGCAGGTATCCCCCGCCTGCGCAAACCACTCAGCACTCATACCGATACTCCTGTACTTATCATTGGATCAGGGCCGTCATTAGATGAAAGAATGGATTGGATCCGGGCCGCACAGAAGAAAGCTATTATTGTTTCCTGCGGTTCTGCCCGCGACGTACTGCGCAGAAATGGCATTCATCCTGATTTTCAGGTTGAACTTGAATCCGATTATGTTGCGGCAGAGGCTTATTCCAGAACCGTTACCCGTTCCGATACCAACGGCACCACTCTCATGGCGGCAGCTCAGGTCCCTCCGAAGATTTTTGCTCTATATGAAAGCAGGCAGATGTACTTCAAAGATTCCACCGCGATGGCCAGTCTGTTTTCTGAAAACAATGTGATTTCTGGTTGCACTCCGTCAGCCACCAATGCCGGTCTTGGTGTTTTCCTTCACCTTGGATTTGAAAATCTTTTCTTGTTTGGAATGGACTTTGGTTACATTGACCCGGAGAAGCACCATTCCAAAGACAGCATCTATTATACCGATGAGAATCCCGAAGATCTGATAGACAGCACCTGGGATAATCTTGAACAAGGCATGCCAACTCCCGGTGTTCAGGGAAATGACATTAAAACCATACCTTTTCTTTACACCGGAAAACGTCGTGTTGAGGTCGAGCTGGCTTCAGTCATGAACACCCGAACACTTCATGCATACAACTGCTCATTAGGAGCAAAAATCGATAATGCAGAATGGCTGAATGATATCGGTGTTTTTAAAGAAAAGATTCGAAACCTGCCTGGTGATTATAAAAGTGCACTGACCATCATCAGGCAAGCAGGAGATCCGGTTTACCAGGAAGAGCAAGATGACAAGCTAAAATTACTTGAAGACGCCATACGCCGCGTCTCAACACGGATTCTTAACGAACTTGATCATATGGAAATAAGCATGAGCAGCCTTTCTGATACTTCGTATCGGATTGCACGCTTTCTTGAGGAAGATATTTACCAGAAACTCAAGACAATCTATTACATTTTTCGCGGATCAGTCTGGTTTTTCTTATCAATCGGCTATGCACATGCTTATGCACTTGATGGCGAAAAAAGAACAGAGTTTATTAAGCTCTGGCTAAAAGTTTTCAAAGACTTCCTTAACGAATGGCCGGAACACTACTGCTCGATTGTCTATCGCGATGTCAGCGTCGAAAATGATCCATTGCTGACTAAAATGATTACCGAAGCGGTTGATGGAGTATAACGATGCAAAGACCCATTCTGATTACTGGTGCAGATGGTTTTATTGGCTCCCACTTAGCCGAACATTTGGCTAAAGCCGGATATCCGGTGAGAGCTATGACGCTCTATAATTCCTTTAACTCCTGGGGATGGCTGGACAATTCTGCGTTTACGCAAGATATGGAAATGATCAGTGGTGACATCCGCGATCCATTTTTCTGCCAACAAGCGGTCAAGGGCTGCTCTTCTGTCTTTAATCTGGCCGCACTGATTGCAATTCCTTACTCTTATCAGGCGCCGGCCAGCTACGTTGCCACCAATATTGAAGGCACCGTCAATTTACTTCAGGCGGCACGCAACGAAAACATCGAGCATTTTATTCAGACATCGACAAGCGAAGTCTATGGTACTGCCCGCTATATACCGATAGATGAAGACCATCCACTGCAGCCACAGTCTCCATATAGCGCGTCCAAGATCAGTTCTGATTCAATGGCAATGAGTTACTACAACGCATTTGATCTTCCGGTCACGCTGGCGCGTCCTTTCAACACCTACGGTCCGCGCCAATCTGCACGTGCTGTCATTCCGACCATTATCACGCAGATTGCTGCTGGCAAAACCCATATACAGCTTGGTGACCTTTCTCCGACGCGCGACTTTAACTTTGTTGAAGATACCTGTAATGGTCTAATCAGTTTACTGGGTAAAGAGCAGACTCTTGGCGAAGTAATCAACATCGGCAGCAACACCGAAGTATCCATTCTGGATACCGTTCATATGATCCGTGACATCATGAATTCCGGTGTCGACATTATTCATGACAGCAACCGTATCCGCCCGGAAAAATCAGAGGTTCATCGCCTGGTGTGCGACAACAGTAAACTGCTCCGGCTTACCGGATATAAACATCAGATATCACTGGAAGAAGGCCTGAAGAAAACCATCGAATGGTTCTGCATTCCCGATAATCTGTCACGTTATAAAGCAGACCAATACAATGTTTGAGCAGCTGAAAGATTTAATGCAATCTCTATATCCCGGTGAAAGTGCAATCTCTTTACACCGGCCATCTTTTACGCAGGAAGAAGAGTCTGCTGTTGCCGCCTGCGTTCGCGGTAGCTTTGTATCTTCAGTTGGCCCTGAAATCCAGAAATTTGAACAATTGATGGCTGATTTCTGTTTATCGGGGCATGCCATTGCGACAGTCAATGGCACCGCTGCACTGCATCTTTCGTTACATGCTTTAGGAGTTCATAGCGAAGACATTGTACTGACTCAGTCATTAAGTTTTGCTGCTACCGGACATGCCATCCTGCAAACAGGAGCTAAACCGGTTTATATCGATATTGCCTTACCTGAAGGTAGTATGTGCCCGGTAGCCTTGCTTCAATTTCTCGAAGAAGAATGCAAACAGCAGGAAAACATCTGTATTCATAAAGCCAGTAAACGCCGGATTGCGGCATGCGTTCCCATGCACTCATTCGGCGAGCCGGCAAAGATAGCGAAAATTGCCGAGATATGCCGTAATTGGTCAATCCCATTAATTGAAGATGCCGCAGAAGCATTGGGCAGTTTTACTCAAGGGAAGCATTGCGGGACCTTTGGTATCTGTGGAATTTTAAGCTTTAACGGCAATAAGATCATGACCACAGGTGCTGGCGGCATGATCCTTTGCAAAGATGAAACACTAGCCAAGCGCCTGAAACATTTATCGACAACAGCCAAAATCCCGGACCCATTTGAGTTTCGTCACAGTGAGGCCGGATTCAATTACCGTTTACCCAATTTGAATGCTAGCCTGGGAATCGCGCAATTCAAAAAACTGCCAAATTTCCTCAGCATAAAAAAAGGAATTTATAAAGAATATAAGAAATTCTTTCAGCCTTTTGGCTACAACCTGGTAAATAACCCGGAAGCTCAATCTAATCATTGGCTCAATACTGTCATCATGAACAGTGCTGAAGAAAAAGAAGAGCTGTTACAGTTCCTTAAAGAACACGATATCCAGGCAAGACCCGCCTGGTATCCACTACACCGGCAACAACATCTACAATCGGCGGTTGAAATTCCGCTGCCACAAACAGACTGGCTATACAGCAGAGCAGTGAGCCTGCCAAGCAGCGTGCCACTTGAGGCTCGCCGTTATGATTAAAATTGCATGCTTTACTGCAACCCGTGCAGAATATGGACTGCTGCACCCTGTACTGAAAGTGCTGAATGAAGCTGACGACTTTTCGGTCAGCCTGATTATCAGCGGCACACACCTGGATAAAACATTTGGTAACACCATTGAAGACATTAAAAACGATGGAATTACCTCATATAAAACACTTCCTCTGAACTATTCAGACGATAGCTCCAAAGGGAATGTTACACGTTCGGCTACGGTATTGAACGGACTGGCTGAAATTCTGCCTGAATTGGCGGCAGACGCTGTGTTAATTCTCGGTGATCGTTATGAAACGCTGGCGGTAGCTCAGGCCTGCTGCATGATGAATATCCCGATTCTGCATATGCACGGTGGAGAACTGAGTTTTGGTTCCCAGGATAATCAATTCCGTCATGCCATCAGCAAACTGTCACATATTCATTTTTGCGCTACAGAAACCGCTCAAACGCGACTGATGAAAATGGGGGAATCACCAGCGCACGTATTTCTGGTCGGTGCGCCAGGCGTCGAAAACTGCCGGAAACAGCCGCTAGTGAACCTGAAACAGCTTATTCAGGAACAGGACATCAAATGGCAGCCGAAAAATATTCTTTTTACCTATCACCCAGACAGCCTGGAAACAGACGTAAGCGAACGAGAGTTGAATGAAATACTCTCTGCCTTTGAAAGAATACCTGGGCTTGGCATCATTATTACTTACCCAAACTCCGATTCAGGGTACAAGGCAATCATCAACAAAATTCATGAATTTCAGTCCAGAAATCCGGAACGGGTAAGCGTTCATAAGAGCTTGGGCGTGCAGCGTTATTTAACCCTGATCAAAGCGGTGGATGCCGTCGTCGGAAATTCATCAAGCGGCATCATTGAAGCGCCATCAATGGGCACACGAACACTGAATATAGGCAGCAGGCAAAAAGGCAGAGAACGCGCACTCTCGGTCACAGACGCGGAGCCCATTACAGAGGACATTCTGTCTGCCTTGAAAACGATTCTGAATAGCAATAAAGGTCCATTCAGCAATCCTTATGATCAGGGCGATACAAGCGCAAACGTATTGCATGCCCTGAGAGGTTTGAGCTTCTCATCGCTGCTGGAGAAAGAGTTTTATGAATAACCCGGGGCACGTACTGATTATTGCTGAAGCTGGAGTCAACCATAATGGGAGTCTCGATATGGCCCTGCAACTTGTCGATGCAGCACTCAATGCCAAAGCAGATATTGTTAAATTCCAGATTTTTGACAGTACCATGCTGACGACCCGTCAGGCAGAAAAGGCTGACTATCAAAAAGCATCAGGTGATCGAAACCAAAACCAGCAGACAATGTTAAAGGCACTGGAGCTGAGCCATGAAGACTTTATAAAAATCAGCCAATACTGTCATGACAAAGGGATCGAATTCCTGGCCACTGCATTTGATGAACCTTCATTAGATTTTATGCTGTCAGAACTGCATGTAAAACGTTTGAAGATACCCTCCGGAGAACTGACCAATCTGCCCTTCATTCTGCGCCACGCACAGTCTGGCCTGCCTTTAATACTGTCAACCGGCATGGCTTCGGAAGAAGAAATACAAGAAGCGCTGGCAACCGTCGCTTTTGCTATTCGCTACCCGGATCGCGAGCCCGTCAGCCGGGAAGAACTTGCCGCAGCCCTTAAAAACATTCCGCATGACACTCTTGCAAACCGGGTTACCATATTACAGTGCACTACGGCCTACCCCACTGCGGATCAAGACGCAAACCTGCGGGTAATTCCAAGACTGAGTAAACGCTTTCGCTGCCCCGTCGGGTTTTCTGATCACACAGCGGATATATTTGCCACGCCACTGGCGGTCGCTGCCGGAGCAACGGTAATAGAGAAGCACTTCACGCTGAGTCGCAACCTTCCCGGTCCTGACCATCAGGCATCACTGGAAGCCGATGAACTACGGCAGCTGGTTGATGCTATCCGGCGCACAGAAACGCTGCTCGGTAGTGCCGAAAAACGCGCCAGTCCAGCCGAAGCCATCAATATGCAAGCGGCCAGAAAAAGCCTGGTAGCTGCGCAACGGATTAAAAGTGGTCAGACACTGACAGCTCGCGATATTACCGCCAAAAGACCCGGCAATGGCCTCTCACCAGCCTGTTATTGGGACACCATCAATACAATCGCCAGCAAGGACTACGATCAGGATGAATTCATCTGATTTACCCATTCTCATATTAGGCACTGGCGGACATGCAAGAGTCGTGGCCGACGCGTTGCTGTGCAACGGTCAACAGATACAAGGGTTTCTGGATCCGGTACCTCAATTTACTGAGTGGCGGGACATCCCTTATCTCGGCACAGATGACATTCTATCCAGCTTTTCACCCGACACCGTCAGACTCGCTAACGGCGTTGGTTCCGTCCCCTTCACAGATACACGAAGCCGGGTAACAGAAAAATATGAAAACGCGGGCTTTTCCTTCTGCCGTGTTATTCACCCATCAGCCATTATTGCCGCCGATACAAAACTTGCCGAAGGCGTGCAAATACTTGCCGGTGCAATCATTCAGACGGGCGCTGTACTCGGCAAGCACGTCATCATTAATACTGGTGCCCGCATCGACCACGATTGCGCAATAGACGGGTTTTGCCACATTGCTCCCGGCGCCACGTTGTGTGGTTCAGTACGGCTGGCACAAAGGGTGCATATAGGAGCAGGAGCGACCATCATTCAAGAAATTGACGTTGGTGCCGATACTGTAATAGGAGCCGGTACAACCATCACCCAGTCAATCGATTCCATGCAGGTGGTACGTAGTCCGGAGGTCGTCACTGAAGCCAGACGGGGGTAATCATGACACATTGGCAAAGCGTGTTGCTTTCAGAAACAGATACGATAGAACGTGCCATTAAAGTCATTAATGATACCAGTCTGCAGATTGCACTGGTTTGTGACGAACGATGCCAATTGCTTGGCACAGTGACAGACGGTGATATCCGCCGGGCACTTCTGAACGACAGAAATCTTGCGTGTCCACTACATGAGATCATGTGCAAGGAACCCGTTACGGCAACACCTTTACAGTCTATTGCACAGATACGCGCACTGATGAGCCGGCATTCAGTTCAGCAGGTACCCGTTGTCGACGCTGGTGTTATTATCGACCTGTACACCGCACGGGAACTTGATTCCGCCAGAAGAAAGTCCAACCCGGTTTTTCTGATGGCAGGCGGCTTTGGTAAACGCCTCAAACCACTGACCGACGACTGCCCGAAACCACTGCTGAAGATTGGTGACAAACCCATTCTGGAAACCATTCTGGAAAGTTTTATTGAGCACGGCTTCCACCAGTTTTATATTTCAACCCACTATCTCCATGAAAAAATAACCGGCTACTTTGGCAATGGTGAACGCTGGGGAGTCGATATTCACTACGTTCACGAGGAATATCCGCTGGGAACGGCCGGAGCACTAAGCCTTCTGCCAGATGATCTGCGGGAACCTATTCTGATGATGAATGGCGATTTGCTGACCAAGGTAAACTTTAATCAACTTCTTTCGTACCACGAAGAACATGAAGCCACGGCCACAATGTGCGTTCGACGTCACGAATATCAGATTCCCTATGGCGTAATACACAGCGACGGCCATCAGATAGAAAAAATTGTGGAAAAACCAATCCAGTCGTTTTTTATCAATGCAGGTATTTATGTGATTAGTCCTGAGCTGCGCAGAAAAGTCTCTTCATCTTCACCTACTGATATGCCGGACTTACTGCAGACCCAAATAAATTCCGGTAAAAATGTATCTCTCTTCCCAATTCATGAATATTGGCTCGACATAGGCAAAATGCCGGATTACAACCAAGCTCAACAAGACTTTCTGAATGACTTCAGTGGCCGGGAAATACGCGGATGATCGACGATAAACGTGTGCTCTGTGTTATTCCGGCCAGAAGTGGCAGCAAAGGACTGAAAGATAAGAACATCCGCGAACTGGTAGGAAAGCCTCTCCTTGCCTGGCCTGTTTGTTGTGCCCGCGACAGCAAGTATATAGACCGCATTATTGTTTCCACAGATAGTGAAAAATACGCAGCTATTGCCCGCCAATACCAGGCAGATGTTCCCTTTCTCCGACCAACCGGGCTTGCGCAAGATACGACAACGACCATTGACGTTGTCGACGACCTTTTAAACCAGCTGCAGGAAAACTACGACATCCTCGTCTTACTGGAACCCACGTCGCCGCTTACTGAAGCAAACGATGTTGATATTGCTCTTGAATCACTGATTGAATCATGGGAAAAGACAGATGCCGTTGTTGGCGTAACACAGGAAATAAAATCTCATCCTGCGTACTTATTAACACTCGGCGATGACAAAAAAATTCATAGTCTTAACACCGATTTTTCCAAAGCAGTACGACGCCAGGAATTATCCGCGGTGTACCGGATGGATGGCACGCTCTACATAAGTAAAGTGGATGTATTACAAAAAAAACGTGGTTTTTACCATGATCGGACAATTGGCTTTGTAGTACCGGAATGGAAGAGCTATGAAATTGATTCTTTAGCGGATTTCATATGCATTGAAGCGATCATGAAGAACAGAGAGGTACTATCGTGAATCTTCCGGCAAAAAAAACAGCCAGCAAAAGCTACCAGCAACGTCTGAAAGCAGTTATTCCTGGTGGTGCACATACATACTCACGTGGTTCAGATCAGTTTCCTGCTAATGCTCCTGAAATTCTGAGCAGTGGCTCCGGTGTTTATGTAAAAGATGCCGAAGGTAACGAATTCCTTGATTTTGGAATGGCGCTCAGATCCGTTGCGATCGGCTATGCCGAATCCTCGGTAAATAATGCTGCCATCCAACAAGTCATGGCAGGCAACAATCTGACGCGAGCGTCCCTGATTGAACTGGAAGCTGCTGAGCGATTGACTGGCATGATAGCCAGCGCCGAAATGGTAAAGTTCACCAAAAATGGCTCTACTGCGGTATCTGCAGCGGTGAAACTTGCCAGAGCATATACCGGCAGAAAGTTAGTATTGCGCTGTTCAGACCACCCTTTTTTTTCCTTCGACGACTGGTTCATCGGGTCAACGGTTATCAACCGGGGCATCCCGGAAGAAATATCCGGACTGACCATCACGTTTCCCTACAATGATGCGCAGGCATTGCAAAGTATTCTGGCTGAACACGGTTCCGGTATTGCCTGCCTGGTGATGGAGGCAGCCACAACCGAAGAGCCAGTTGCATCCATTTTTGAACAAGGAAAATCCTACCTGAACGATGTAGAATTACTTTGTAAAAAGTACGGTATCGTTTTTATTCTTGATGAAATGATAACCGGATTCCGCTGGCATCAATATGGCGCACAGGCGCTTTACAATATTCAGCCAGACCTGACAACATTTGGTAAGGCAATGGCAAACGGATTCTCAGTAGCCGCCGTTGCAGGTAAGCGCGACATCATGGATCTAGGGTCGATTGATGAAGCCGGACAGGAACGTGTATTTCTGTTATCTACAACTCACGGAGCTGAAATGAGTGGCCTGGGTGCATTTGTGGCCACTATGGATTTTTATGACAATCACGACGTCATCGGTCACATGTGGGAGTTCGGTAAGAAACTCAAACTCTTGATTAATCGTAAAGCGCTCGAACACGGATTGAAAGACAATCTGATAGCCTCCGGCTTTGACTGCTCACCCGGCGTTACACTGAAAGATCATGATGGTAAGGTATCTATGCTTTTGCGTACCTTATTTATGCAGGAGATGCTTAAAAGCCAAGTGATGATGCCCTGGGTTTCCATTGCCTATCATCACGGCGAAAAAGAACTCAAACATGTAGAGCGTGCTCTGGATCAATCACTGACTATTATCCGCAAAGCACTGGATGATGGGATCGGTCAATACCTGATCGGTGAGCCTGTAAAACCCGTATTCCGCCAGTATAACTGAAGGTCAAAATGCCCATTAAAAAAACAGTTGTAATAACCGGCGCTGCCGGGTTAATTGGCACATCATTCTGCAATGCAGTGGCAAGCCACGGATACAACCTGGTGATTGCAGACAACAATGAAGAAAGATCAGAAGCTCTTGCTGCGAAAATAAGATCAGACGGCCACCAAGCATACGCCTGCATTTTTGACGCAACCAGACCGAATGACATTCAGAAGCTTTTGGACACCAGTCTGACACGCTTTGGTAATGTGCACGCCCTGGTTAACAACCTCTATATCCGCAGTGGGAACTACGGCGCTGATTTTTTCGATGTCACCTACAACGACTTCAGCCAAAACCTCTCAGACAATGTGACGCCATACTTTGAACTGTCAAAAATATTTTCCCGGCACTTTTGCAGTGTAAATAGTGGCACCATTATAAATATCGCATCAGTTTATGGATGCATCGCACCAAAATTTGAAATCTACGATAATACAAAGATGACCATGCCAGTGGAATATGCGGCAATTAAGTCTGCAATACTACATCTGACCCGCTACATGGCCAAACGTCTGAAAGGTTACAACATACGGGTAAATGCGATCAGTCCCGGAGGTATTCTTGATGACCAACCTGAAACCTTTCTGAAAGCGTATGGAGACAACTGTTCAAGTAAAGGAATGCTCAGCCCTGACGACTTATGTGGCACACTGTTATTTCTCCTGTCGGAGGAGTCCCGCTACATAAACGGGCAAAACATGATTGTCGACGATGGATTTACGTTGTAGGAGAGATTGCGTGTACACCAGTATCAGCTCTGCTCAACTTGAGAATTACATTGAGAATCAGCTTACCCACTTCTTCCCCGATAACACAACTGACTGGAAGAAAGCTATTAAAGCTTGCTGCAGCAAGGCACTGGAAAGGGTTGAGTATTGCTTCCACAGTATCCCGGGTAAGTACTATCAAAGCAATGGTAAGCCGGTGTTCAACCACATGAACGCTGACCACTATGCAACATTTCTCTATTTTCTTTCCCATGAAGCTTACTTATCCGGCAATATTCCTCTGGCAGAAAAAGCTTTCTATCTGAACAAATCGCTTAACGGGTTAGATTTATTCTACAGTGTAAAAATGCCCGATATATTTATCCTCGTACACCCCGTTGGCAGTGTTATAGGCAATGCTAAATTTTCCGATTATCTGGTAATTTATCAGAATGTTACCATCGGATCAGACAAAGACGGTGTATATCCGTCTTTTTCCGGTGAAAATGTGCTGTATTCAGGTTCAAGCGTCATAGGTGATTGCCAGATCGGAATAAACTCAGTGATCGGTGCCAGAAGCTTTGTACGAAAACTAACAGATTCAGGTAACAACCGAATATACAGCGGAATGTACCCTAACATTCGCGTCACACCGAACAATGGTTCGGTACTAAATGATTTTTTTATGGAGAATCCGGCATGACAACCGCTACCGGCCAGCCAGCGTTATTTTGGTGCAAAACATGTCTGAACATGTCCACACGTCCGCGCATAGAGTTCAATGACCAAGGGCGATGTAATGCCTGCCAATGGTCAGAAGAAAAGAAGACATTTGACTGGTCTTCCAGAATGAATGAACTAAAAGCCCTGCTGGAAAAGCACCGCAGTAAAACAGGAGAGTTTGATGTTGTCATTCCTGTAAGCGGCGGAAAGGATGGTTCATACGTCAGCCATATGCTGAAGCATGAATTTGGTATGCATCCGCTGGCAGTTACGATTACCCCTCCGCTCAGCTTTTCAATCGGCGACCAGAATCTGCAGAATTACATTGCATCAGGGTATGACACCATCCAGATCAACCCTAATCAGAAAGTCATGCAGGAGCTTAATCGTCGTGGCTTCCTGGAACAGGGAAGACCGCTCTACGGATGGGTGATTGCCATTCTTGCTGGCGTTATAAGAACTGCGGCTAACTTTGGCGTCAATCTGGTTATGTACGGGGAGGACGGTGAAATTGAGTATGGTGGTTCAACCGAAAGTAAAAACCGCCCGGTGTTCACAGCAGAATTTATGAAACGGGTTTATCTGGAAGGACAATATGAGAAAACCCTGCGAGATCTCAGCAGTCAGCAAACCTATTTCTGGCGCTTTGATGCAGATGATCAGAAATTAGGCAATATTGAGTGCGCCCATTTTTCATACTTTGAAAGCTGGGATCCTTACCGTAATTATATGATTGCTAAGGAACATTGCGGCCTGCAGGAAAAAGAAGAATCCAACACTGGAACCTATACAAATTTTGCCCAAAACGATACTTGCCTGTATGACCTGCACACCTACCTGATGTATCTTAAATTTGGTTTTGGCAGAGCCACTCAGGATGCTGGTATTGATATCAGACGCGGTGCCATGTCACGCGATCAGGGAGTAATGCTGGCTCAGATGTACGACAATTGCTACCCGGAACCGTTCATCGAAAAATATCTTGATTACTATCAGATCAGTCGGGAAATATTCGATGAAACCATCGATAAGTTTGCCAATAAAGACCTTTTCTACAAAGATGGCGATCGCTGGATGCCAAAATTTGAAATTGTATGAAGATCACTCTGATTGATTATGGCATGGGTAATCATCTCTCTGTCAGAAATGCTCTGAGCAGGCTTGGATACAATTCATCCATCAGTCAGGATCCCATTGTCATAAAAAACTCCGACTTCATCATTCTGCCAGGTGTAGGATCATTCCGGCGGGCCATGGAGAATCTTAATGGCCTCGGACTGAGCGAGGCCATTATACAAGCTGCAACAGAAAACGGTATTCCAATGCTGGGGATATGCCTTGGTATGCAGCTTCTTGGCTCTGAAAGCACGGAAGATGGTATATCTGAGGGTCTCCATCTCATCGACAATAAAATTTCCAAGCTGGATAGCAGTTCAGGTATACGCATTCCACACGTAGGATTTAATAACGTGTACTGGAAAACTGCTAACGCTTTGACGGATGAACTTAACCAAAACAGCGACTTTTATTTTACACACAGTTACGCCATGACGGACAGTGATAAGAGTGCTGACTACATATACTGTGATTATGGCGCTCCATTTGTTGCCGGATTCAGAAAGCACAATATCTTTGGAGTTCAATTTCATCCGGAAAAGAGCCAGAGGACCGGACTTAAGTTACTGAAAAACTTCCTGGAGATTAAGCGTGCTTAAGAAACGTCTTATTTTCACCCTACTGTATAAAAATGGCAGTTTTCTGCTCAGCAGGAACTTTCGACTACAGCGGGTCGGAGACATACAGTGGCTTTTCAAAAACTATCATTTTGAAACCATATCCGATGCTATTGATGAATTGATTGTTCTCAACTTAGATGACGATGAGACTAAAATTCCGGGCTTTCTGAATACGCTGGAAGAGATGGTTGGGCATTGTATGATTCCGGTAGCGGCAGGAGGACAGATAAGAAGCGTAGAAATGGCCTCTGCCCTTCTTGCTCACGGTGCGGATAAACTTGTTGTAAACACTGCTTGTTTCGAGCAACCGGAGCTCGTCGAAGAGTTAGTATCCCGCTATGGAAGTCAATGTATGGTTGCCAGTATTGACTGGACAGGCCCGGATAATCTCAAAGTATTCAGTCATAGTGCGGCTCAGGAGCAAGGCCTTCTGCACGATCACCTGAAACGTCTCGAAGCACTTAACGTTGGCGAAATTTATCTTAACGCCATACACCGTGATGGTACCGGACAGGGCTATGACTTTGATGCTCTGAACGCAGTCCCCAATGACTGGAAAGTACCCATAATAATGGCCGGAGGAGCAGGCCACAGCAGCCACCTGAGCCAGGCTCTGGAACACCCACTTATTGATGCTGCCGCAACCGCAAACCTATTCAATTTCGTAGGAAAAGGTTTGGCCAACGCAAGAAGAGAACTTCTGCAGTGCGAGGCTCCTTTAGCCAAATTTGATGATTAAAATACCTCTATAGACAGAAAATTCTGATTATAATTGATTAAATAATGACAGCCTTGAGATGGTGGTATAGCTTTGCTGCGCAGCCTCCAGCAGAAAACTCTGCAACGACAGGCGGCTGACCGCTTCCGCAAAATCGACATCCGACAGTTTTGACAGAACTTCTTTATTAACCAGACCAACATCCGCTGACAGGTTACGGGTGTTTTCAACAACGTTAAGCCGTGCACCAACCTGACTTCGGATCTCCGATACCGAAGCCTGAGCAAAGGCCAGGTTAGTCAGCGTATCTTCAATTAAAATATCCAGGGTCTCTGAATCAACGACATTATCATCCAGCGTGTTCAACCCTGCGGTGAGACGGAAGATCGTATCGGTAATGCTTTGTTTGGGTGAAGATTTCATTAGTACTTCATCACCCGGTTCCGGATCACTGTTCAACGTAATACTGATACCGGCAACCACAACATCGGAACCCGGGCTGTAAGCCATATTATTCATTCCTTCGACAACCCGGTTATCAGAGGCACGACGCACGGTGTAGTTAGGACCTGATGGCGTAACCGCCGACTCCGGATTAAAGGTAATAATCAGGTCATCCGGATAAAATTCTGAGTATTTTCCTTCATCCACTACAAATCCGGGGCTGACCCGCATCGTACCCTTGTTGAGTGGGTTGAGTTCTGTAGTAAAGGTATTTTTAGCCGCTTCCACATCAACAAACAAGTTTTTCCCGTTATCCCCCGTAGCAACGTTGGTAGAAGCACCAATCGTCAGGAAGCGCTGCCCCTCATCACCTTTATAGTCATAGCGCCCACTGTCGTTTTTAACGAAAGGCGCATCGCCTCCTTTAAAACCAGCAAACACATATTCTCCATTGGCATCGCGGGTATTGAATAAATCGACCAGTCCTTCCTGTATCTGATAAACCTCGGCGGCAATGGCCTGACGATCGGTAATCGTTAATGTACCCCCACCGGCTTTTACTGTCAGTTCTTTCAGACGGGTCAGGTTATCGGTAATAGAACCAAGCGTTGCATCTTCGAGTTTCAGCCGGTTATCGGCAGCGGTCATATTACGATCGTATTGATCCCGCAATGCCTGATCCTGCTGTAATTGCAGAATTTTCGTTGCGGCAATAGGGTCATCTGCGGGAGTCAGTACCCGCCGGCCACTGGAAACCTGTTGCTGGGTTTTATTTACCGATGACTGGTTATCCAGAATGCCATTAAGACCCGTATTAAAACTTTGCAAGGTTGCGATACGCATACGTTATCTCCTGCGCCTGACCTTAACGGAAGGTCGAAATCAAAGTATCAAAAATGCTGCGTGCCACCTGGATAACCTGGGCACTGGCGTTGTAAGCCAGCTCGTATTTAATCAGAGCGGCGGCTTCTTCATCGAGATTCACACCGGACAGGCTGCTGACTGCACCCTCAGAATTTCTCAGCAGCACTTCACTGGAATCACGGTTAATCTGAGCACGACTGGTCACAGAGCCAATTTCTTCCACCAACCGCGAGTATGATTCTGAATAGCTGGTATTCCCTGCCACCGTATTCTCATTTTGTAGCGCCGCTAAAGCCACACCATTACGGCTGTCAGAAGTGCCATCCGTATTAAAACCGACGGTAAACTCATCACCGCTCTGCACCAGACCGCTGATTTCGACATCAAAACCAAAATGTACCGGCTCCCCCACGGGGCTCTCTGAAAATAAGTTATTACCCGGTGGTTCGATGTCCAAACTGTAACCCGGGTCAGCAATCACCTTTACCTGACCGCCCATTGATATCTTCGAAGAGCCATGAACACCGGTTGCGTTCATTGGCAATCGTGGCTGAAAACTGATCGTACCGCGCTCATCAATATCAACATCAAGGTTGCCAGAAAAAGTAAAACCGGAGTTTTCCAGCTGAGTCCGGATGGCATCAACCACTTCAGCACCTGTTGCATAGGTGTCGTTCAGTTCGATATTAAAAGTACCCTGGCCTGGTACATCAAATTCGTAGGTATACGGCCCGCCTTCGCTGAAATCATAACCATCAAACTCGGTTAACGGAGTAAATGGCGCTTCGCCGGTTTCGCGCAGGATAATGTCCTGGCCGTTACTGACACTGAAACCATCACCATTATCGCCAGATATTTCCAGGTTAATATCATCGCCATTGAGCGCGGTAACAATGACTTTAGCGCCATCGCTGCGGGCAACAATCCCCAGATCCTGAAGGTCACGATTACTGTTAATACGGTCGGCAATAAATTCCGGCGTCATCGGGTCAGGAACGTCTTCCGGGTAACCGGCGTCGTATTTGGTTTGATTCGGGCCTAGCGTATCCGTCAGAACAATGCCATTCAGACTGAATGTCATGGGCTGGAATGGATTGCTATCGCTGGTGAAATTGCTCAGTTCTACCGTGGTACGCGCCAGCGCTTCGATGCCCTCACGCTTGCTCAATTCGGTTGCAATATCTTTGGCTGAGGCATTGGCTCTGGTGATTAACGTTGGCTGAGTACTGACCTTGCCACTGACCGAATCGGTATAACTGATTGCAATACGCTCAGGAAAGAATCCGTTTTTAGGCGCAATATTGGCGGCTGGCGGCGAGGCCTGATAGGTCGTATTAACCGGTAAATAACCACCAAAACTGGTAAAAGCTGTTTTACCTTCATCAGCCGGTAAAATCGAATTACTGATACCCGGAACATAAGTCTGGTTCATTAACGGAGGAAACAGTGGAATCGGCTTTCCCGGATCACTGTTATCCAGAACATCGTATGTGGTTGGCGAGGTAAAACGAATTAACAATGGCGGGTTCAGTTCACCTTCGCGGGCGAAATACGGTGTATTAATATCATATACACCGCCCTGAGAAATCGCTGCATTTCCCTGGTTTCCGATAGCAGAATCCGTAACGATCGGAGAAGCAACGGCTACCTGTTCAGGCCGGGTGATATTAACCTGAACTTTGGTCGACTCATTGCGCGTTGGCATAATGCGGAAGTCATCTCCTTTCTGAAAACTACCGGACTCAAAACGAATTTCAAAGCCATCGACTTCTACCGAATCCGGGAAACTGCCGCTTAATGCTCCACTGCTGACGATTTTATTGTCATCCAGACGTTTAATACGGTAGGTATAATCATCCGGGCCAGGAAACTCCAGCTGGTATTCACTGATCGTCAAAGCACCTGCATCTTTGATATGAACGCTGAGCAGACGATCATTGGGGCGGGCATTCTGACTGTCACCCAGGGCACGGTTATAAGCTTTCTCCGGGGCGTTAATATCGGTAAAGAAATTCTCGCCCATCTTGCCATCATAATCGATGCCGAGCTTATGCTGTTCATTAAAGGTCTGGTTAATAACCAGCGCTAACCGACCTAACCCATTTAATACCGGATCCAGAACTTCTTCACGAAACTGCAGCGTGCCGCCCAGCTGGCCGCCCGTGATTTCTTTGGTAACGTTCTGAATAACATCTTCTTTACGGAAATAAAGATCCATACGCGAAGGGTCGGATGCACCGGAATCAGCAAACACTTCGTTAAAATCATTGCCGATAACCAACGCCTGACCATTACCGATAAATACGTTCCAGACCGAGTCATCCTGTTCAACCACATTGACTTTTACCAGCTCAGAAAGGTCTTTAACTAATTTATCGCGGGCATCGAGTAAATCGCTGGGTTCAATACCATTAGCTGAGGCCGTGGCAAACTGAATCTGTTCATTCAACTCGGCAATGCCTTCTGCAATCGTGGTAATTTGCCCGGCCATCACTTCCATCTGGCCGTTAATAATATCGTTTTGTGCATACAGGCGATCGCTGATAGAGGTAAAACGATCAACCAGGCCATTACTTTCAGAAATCAATACCGCACGGGCTGGCAAAGAGGATGGGTCATCCACCACCGCCTGCAAGGAAGAAAACATGCGCTCAAGACCTGGCTGAACCCCGGTGCCGGAATCGGCCAATAAACTATCTATTTGCTCGGCGTTTAACGCCAGCGTATCAAAACCGTTAAAGGTTGAAGTATCACGCCAGAGCTGCTCCGTCAGAAACTGATCATAAACACGATTTACTGTATCAACATTAACTCCCGAACCAACCCAGACACCGCCTTTATTTTGCGGACTGACAGCACTCTGGCCAATCACCTGGCGGCTGTAACCTTCTGTGCCGGCATTGGTAATATTGTGGCCGGTAATGGTCAATGCGGTCTGGCTTGCGCGCAAGCCGGAAATGCCAATTTCAAGAATACTAGCCATCGTTGCGATCTCCTGTCAGCGATGTACCGGAGCTCAGCTGTTCAAGTGCCGCATTCAACGTGCTGCTTTGCGAAATACGCTGAATTTTTGCGCCGTATTGTGGATCCGTTGCATAACCTGCCTGCTGCAGTGCATGGCCATAGTGACCAGCACCCAGGTTCTGCCCCAAAGCCTGCTGATAGCGCTCAGCACCCTGCAGAAAGTTGGCATAATCACGCACTCCATCTTCCATCGATGTATAAGAACGGAATTCAGCCCGTTCTTTTACCGCCAGGCCGTCGCGATATTCATGAGTCACCACCTCCACTTTGTCACCCTGCCAGCGCTTGTCGGCTTTGATACCAAAGAAATTAAAACTGTTGTGGCCCTGATCATCACTGATCATATATTTACCCCAACCGGTTTCCAGCGCTGCCTGAGCAACGATGGCTTTAGGTTCAACACCCAGCTCAGCGCCTACTTTTTCCGCCAGCGGATACAAAGCGGCAACGAAGTCAGCCGGCGTGGCAAATTGTTGCCCTTTATTTCCACTACCGCTGGCCGCTGCCTGTGGCGTTTCCTGCGGCGCTTTTGCCAGCGATGGTAATTGATGTAATTCGGCATCCACTTCATCCATCGTGGCATTGAGCGTTGTTACATTAAGCGTTGTTGCATTTGAGCTGGCATCCGGCGAGGCGGCATTGAGGGCGTTGATATGGGATGGAGGAACCATTGACAACGGTGAACGTGCACGTCGATCAAATAATTTATTCTGATCCAGATCTTTGCTGCCGGCGTCTTTTTCATCACCGTAATTAGACATCAGCTGACGATAAATCACCTGCGAAAGCCCCATTCCCTGCTGGCCCGAGAGCGACAACGCCATCTGGTCGTCATACATTTTGCGATAAAAATCGGTTTCCGGAGAATTGAACATTGAGTCTTCTTCAAACACCTGGTTGGCGTCACGCATGGACGACATCATCATGTTCAGAAACATCGACTCAAACTGCTTGGCGACTTCCATCAGTGCGGCATTTTTATCGTCTTTTCCCAACGTACGAATACCCTGAAGGGCATTCAGGTCGGTATAAATCTGGGCGCTCTGAGGCTGTGTCTGGATCATAGCAATCTCCTTTGTTATGGAAACTGCAAGATGCTTGCCACTATTACCGGCAAGACTTCGCGGTGTATTTCCGTATCAGCGATTTTATTGGTGGGGAAAAGCGTAAGCTCCGCGCGGGAATGCAGCGGTGCAGCAAAGACGACCACGCAGAGCGTGGGAGCCAGATGTAGGTCTGGATGTTAAAAACGCTGCTTTTTCTCGTTCCCAGGCTCCGCATGAGAATGCAGTGGTGCAGAAAAGGCGACCACGCAAAGCGTGGGAGCCAGATGTAGGTCTGGATGTTAAAAACGCTGCTTTTTCTCGTTCCCAGGCTCCGCTTGGGAATGCAGCGGTTCAGCAAAGACTACCACGCAAAGCGTGGGAGCCAGATGTAGGTCTGGGTGTTAAAAACGCTGCTTTTTCTCGTTCCCAGGCTCCGCGTGGGAATGCAACGGTATCAGCAAAGATATCCGACTCTGTCGTATGCGGTCAGTGCGGCAACTGTTCGTACTTAGACAGTTTTTTCTTGCCGCTCTGATGGCTGGCAATATTTTTTTGTTCCTGCTGTAACTCCGTCAGCAATTGCTGCTCTTCCTGCAACAGAGTTTCAAGAAACACTTGCTGCTCATTGGTCAGGTTAATCAGGTCATTGATCTGACTGAACCACTGCTGCAATAACTGGTTACGCTGCTGAACCCGTTCATCAACTCCTTCGCGTACGCCCTGACGAATCAGGGAACGGACTTCCAGCGACAGGTTTTTGACCTGTTCAAACAATTCAGCACTCATAAATCTCTATTCTCTTTTGTTATTCACATCAGATTACGATCAGCTCGGCTTTCAACGCGCCCGCTTGTTTCATAGCTTCAAGGATAGCCATTAAATCACCGGGCGCCGCGCCAACTTCGTTAACCGCTTTAACAATGCTGTCCAGCGATACTCCGGGGCCAAATTTGAACATGCGATTGTCGCCACCATTGTTAATATTAATATTGGTTTGCGGCACAACGACTGTTTCACCACCAGCCAGCGCATTGGGCTGCGCCACCTGAAAATCTTCCGTGATGGTGACCACCAAGCTGCCGTGGGTAACGGCGACGGGTTCGATCATGACATTCTGCCCGATAACAATGGTGCCGGTACGTGAGTTAATAATCACTTTGGCACGCTCTTTACCGGTTTCAATTTCCAGATTTTCGATGATGGATAAATAACTGACACGCTGACTGGTATCACGCGGAGCACTCACACGGATGGATGTCGCATCCAGAGCTTCAGCGGTCCCCGGCCCCAGCAAGGTGTTGATACGCTCAACCATCGCACGCGCGGTGGTAAAGTCCGGTTGATCAAGGTTAAAAATAAGGCTGTCGCCGCGGGAAAAATTACTGGGGACGGTCTGCTCAACCGAAGCGCCATTGGGAATACGCCCAACGCTGGGAATATTAACGGTAATTTTTGAACCGTCATTACCTTCCGCGCCAAACCCGCCAACCACCAGGTTGCCCTGAGCCACGGCGTAAATATTGCCGTCAGCACCTTTCAGCGGAGTAAACATCAACGCACCACCGCGCAGACTTTTAGCATTCCCTAATGAGGCAACAGTTACGTCCACCCGCTGGCCGGGTTTGGCAAAGGCGGGTAATTCTGCCGTAACGGATACCGCCGCTACGTTTTTTAATTTCGGGTCAACACCGGCCGGTAACGTAATGCCAAACTCGGCCATCATATTGCGGAATGTTTGGGTGGTGAACGGTGCTTTATCACCGGTGCCATCAAGACCTACCACCAGACCGTAGCCCACCAGCTGGTTAGTACGCACACCGGAAATACTGGTGATGTCTTTAATACGTTCTGCCTGAACCACTGGCACTGCCACAACAAACGCCAGCATAAAGGAACTCAAAAAACGTAACATAACGGTTTTCCTCATTCTGATCACAGCGGCCACCAGGGCGAATTAAGAATGCGGTCAAACCAGCCTTGCTTGGTCGCATTATTCAGATTGCCACGACCACCGAAGGAAATACGGGCATCGGCAACTTTACTCGATGATACGGTATTATCCGGCGTAATATCCTGCGGACGAATCAAACCGCTGATACGGATATATTCCTCACCTTCACTCAGGGTCAGCCATTTTTCACCGCGAATCCGTAAAATACCGTTTGGCATAATCTCTGCCACCGACACCGATATCTGACCACTCAAACTGTTGGAACGATCCGCCTCGCCTTTACCGTTAAATTTACGGTTGGCAGAGGTATCAGAATCCAGTCCCAGATTTTTCCAGCCAGGCACTGTACCCATCACACTGTTGGGCACAATGCTGTTGGTCGAATTTTTATCCGACTTGGTTTGAGCCGATTTTGATGACTGATACTGCTCATCAAAAATCACTGTAATAATATCGCCAACGCGGCGTGCCTGCTGATCGGTGTACAGACCAAAACTGTAGCGCGCCTGAAATAAAGAACCATTGGCCATTGGTGGTGGCTGCAGGCTTTCGGCCGATACCGGGGCGTAATCCGGATCGTCCGGAAACACCTCAGGTTCCAGTGGCACCGAGGTGCAGGCCTGTAAGGCCAGCAGCATCAGCACTGCCGATATTGTGCGAGGTAAATATACATTATTCATAACAACCTCCTTACACGTTCTGCGTCAGGAATTGCAGCATCTGGTCGGCGGCGGATACAACTTTCGAATTCATTTCATAGGAACGTTGCACCGTGATCATTTTGACCAGCTCTTCCACCACTTCGACGTTCGAGTTTTCCAGAGCACCCTGCTCTACCGTGCCAAAGCCTTCTTCGTTCGGCACGCCAACCTGTGGCGCACCACTGGCAGCTGTTTCATAAAATACGTTACCGCCTACCGCCTGCAGACCCGCCGGATTAATAAAATCCACCGTTTCAATTTGCCCCAGCTCCTGTGGTGTCGGATCACCAAACAGGGTGGCCTGGACAATACCGTCTTTACTGACGGTGAGCTGATTGGTCTGCTCCGGAATGGTAATTTGTGGCTCCAGTGGATAACCATTAACGTTAACCACCACCCCTTCATTGTTGATATGAAAGGTACCGTCACGGGTATAGCCAATGGTGCCGTCCGGCATCGCGATCTGAAAAAATCCGCGGCCGTTAATGGCCATGTCCAGCGGCTGATCCGTTAACTGCAGTGAGCCGGTGGTGAAGATTTTCTGCGTACCGGCGGTGCGCACACCGGTACCCAGTTGCAGACCCGAAGGCAAACGACTGTCGGCCGAAGAGTTGGCGCCTGGCTGACGCTGAATCTGGTAGAGCAGATCTTCAAATACTGCGCGGTCTTTTTTAAAGCCGGTGGTTGATACGTTGGCCAGGTTGTTAGAAACCGTGGTTAACGCCAGATCCTGTGCTTCCAGTCCGGTTTTACTTACCCAAAGTGCATTTAACATAGGTCAGCTCCTGTTACTGGTTGGCCAGAATTTGTGTGGTTGCGGCGGTATTTTCGTCCACCCGTTTCATCAGTTTTACCTGCATTTCGTACTGGCGGTTGAGCGCAATAAGACTGGTCAGCTCACTCACCGCATTTACGTTACTGCCTTCAACAAAGCCATTCACCAGCGTGATATTAGGGTCTGCGAGTGCCGGAGGTGTCGCCGGATCACGAAAGCGGAATAAGCCATCTTCGCCTTTTTCCAGTGCCTGCAGATCCGGACGTACCAGTTTCAGCTGCACCGGCTCAGCCACGGCCGCCGGTGTTTCACCCAAAGGTTGAATCGTCACAATCCCGGCACGGCTGATTTCAATACTCTGAAATTCCGGCAGAACCACCGGGCCACCATCACCGATCAGTTGCAGGCCGCTGCCATTCACCAGCCGGCCATCGGCATCGACGCTCAGATCACCGGCACGGGTGTAGGCTTCCTGACCATCCGGCCCTTGCACGGCAAACCAGCCGTCGCCTTCAATGGTGACATCCATACTGTGTCCGGTTTCGACCAGAGGCCCCTGACGGAAATCACTGGCCGGACGTTCGGTCATGGCATAAGCACGGGTAGGGAAGTAATCGCCAAATACACCCATCGCCCGGCTTTGGGTGTAATCAGAGCGGAAACCATTGGTACTGGCGTTAGCCAGGTTGTTGGCGTGTGCTGCCTGGCCCAATGTATTTTGCTTGGCACCCGACATGGCAATGTATAAAGCGCGGTCCATAATGTTGCCTCTGTTCTTGCGGGTAAGTTGGAAAAGCCAGCTTACCGAATGAGTTAACAAGAACATTGCAGAGGGCGTGCCAAATCCAAAAAAGTCATTATTTTCAATAACTTATGGTTCTTTGACGGTATCAGGCGGGGAAAAGCGTGGGAAAAACGGCAGCCTCTTCCGCTATAGGGGAAGAGGCTTGCCGCCGGACGGTCATCAGATGTTCAGAATGGTCTGCGTTACCTGATCGGTGGTTTCAATGGTTTTGGCACTGGCCTGGAAGTTACGCTGGGCAATAATCAGCCCGACCAGCTCTTCCGATAAATCCACGTTAGAGTCTTCCAGAGCCGAAGAACGTACCTGACCAAACGAGGCCGTTCTTGGTGAGCCAATGGTGGGATCACCCGATTCAAACGACTCTGCCCAGGCGGTATCGCCCAGTGGCGTCAGACCTTCCGGGTTACGGAAGTTAGCCAGCGCCACCTGCCCCAGTGTCTGTGCCTGTCCGTTGGTAAAACGGGCAAAGATAATCCCTTCCTGATCCACTTCCAGTCCGGTCAGACGTCCGGTGGTGTAACCATTCTGGCTCACTTCGTTCACCGCAAATGCACTGCCGAACTGCGTAGAGCCGCTCAGATCAATCTGGAAGTTAGAGTTACTTGGCGGATCGGACAGCGGCAAGCCACCCTCAAGCACATTCACCGAGCTCAACGCGCCGGTCGGATTGCCATCAACATCCTTAGGATCCCAGTTGGTGATGTAAATATCGCCGGTCGATAACGGATCAAAGCTGCCATCCTGATTAAAGAACAGCTCAAAACGTGCTGCAGTAGGCTCCAGATTCTGCGGGAATGGCAGAGTGGAATCCGGATCGCCGACATCTAAACCATCCACCTGCACATACATCGCCCACAGGTTGGCCTCGTTTGGCCGGCTTGGATCAACCGGCTCCTTAACAAAATACTGCGTCATCACATGGGTATTACCCAGGCTGTCATAGATATTCATTGAGGTTGCGTGGTTGTAGGTGTCCTGATCTTTCGGATCAAAGGCATTCAGGGTGTAGGCAGTAAACTCATCCGGCGTCAGCGCACCAAAAATACCGGACACGACCGGATCGGGCTGGCTCAGGGTGTAATTCTCGTTGAGGATAAAAGTCACAACCCCGCCTACAGCCGCAGATAAGTCGGCACTGGTACTGCCACCCAACACCACCGGACCGGTGTTATCGGCGCCTTGTACCACCAGCGAATCAGACGTAACCGGGCTGTCGATACTCAGCTTAATATCACGGCCGATTTCATTGGTGATCACCAGATCACCGGCGGCGGTAATATCGGCATGAAACCCCGGCAAGGTTGTGCCACGGTAAGAATTGATTTCGTCGGCGATATCTTCCAGTGACGTGGAGGTTAACACCTGACCATTCAGCGTCAGCTTCATATCATTGCCGGGGCTGTTGTAACCCGACAGCGGAATATTCATGGTGGTGAGTGCCGAAGCCGTTACGCCCGGCTGCTTGTTAAACAAGGCAACAATCGCATTCGCCTCACTGCGCTCCGGAATCACAATCTCGGTTTCTTCACCGTCCGGGTTGGTCAGCACCACCGTTTGCTCCGGATATTCGTTGCTGACACCTTCAATACCGGTGGTCAGCAGCGTGCTGTCGGACGGGTTCGCCTGCAGCAAGCCGTACAGGTCAGCCGCCGTAATATCCGGGCCTGAGGCACTGATATTACTGATGGAAAGGATCGAGGCTTCGCCAGCTTCGGTGGCGCGCAGCTCCAGCTGATACTGCGGCGGCACAACATTCGGCTCAATCTCAACGGCAGAAGCCTGCACACCAATATAACCATCCGCATCCTGACTGTTCAGCTGGCGGTTAATGCTGGCCGCCAGTTGCTGTACCGAACGGTATTCTTCATCCAGTGTGATCAACACCGAACCGCTGCGGTTTTCGCTGTCCGGCGCCGGTACGGTAAGGTTGATGCGGAAGCTGTTGGATTTATCTACCTCGTCTTCACCGGTAACCACAAACAGGCTGTCGAAGCCCAGCGCGGCAACCGCCTGCGGTTCGCCGACGGTAGGGGTAATCGAAATACCTTCACCAGAACCCACATTGGTGTTGGTAAAGACCAGCTGACCGCCCACCGCATCGACCGATACCTTACCGGCGATACCGGCAGCACCGATATACACATCAATTTGCTGCTGAATGGCCACCGCCAGATCATCAAGCGATGCGTAATTAGCCGGTGGAATGGTGATATTGAACGGGCCACCGCCATTGCCGGTAGTACTGGTCACTTCCAGCTGAAATACATTGTTGGCCTGCACCGGCTCAACGCCATTGTCGAAGCGGTTGCCTGTCAGAAAACCGATACTGTCCAGACTCAGTCCCACGGAAGACACGGCATTATTCGCTATCTGCAGATAATCGCCCTGAGTCGCCGGTGCCTGCACCTGGAATTCGATGCGACCGGCATTATTAACGGCCAGCACTTCTTCGTTACCCGCCCCCGCTGTCGCAGTGATCTGCGTATTAATCTGCGCGACAGCATCCGCAATGCTTAATGTTGCGTAACCTGACCCCGGAGGCGCACCCAGCCAGGCCGCCTCACTCAGGTTAATCTGGTACGTGGCTCCGGTTTCAGTCGCAATGGTAAAGGCCAGCACATTACCGCCACCGGCACTGATATCCAGCGCGCCATAGAGGTTGCTGGCTGTCAGCTGGGCATATTGACCCGGGTCTGAAGAAACAATGTTCAACGAGGGCGTGGCGGTCGTACGGGTCGTCGTAGACGTTCCGGGAATACTGCGGAAATCGGCGGTCAATGCGCCAGAACCAACGAAGAGCAATGAGCCCTGGGTACCTGCAGTGACCGCACCCGCCGCACCAAAGGCTGCCATGGTGGCCGAGTTGGTAAAGGCAAAGCTGGAACCATCGGTTGCGCGGTAGCCCGCACGCTGGAACACCAGGTTGCCGCTGCCATCCACCGATGCCGTTAATTGCTGAGAGCCCAATACCGCATCAACGGATTGCTGAATCAGAGTCAGTGCTTCGGCCTGTGTCGATGCCGCCGGAATCGCCTGCAATGTAATCGTCTGCAGACCATTACCATCGCCCAGATCAACATCAAAGGTTTCGCCACCGGCGGTACCGGCGGTTGCGACGTTGGCCACGGTATTACCACCACCGCCAACACCATCAAAGGCCACCAGCGCCGGTGTACCACCGGTTGTCGGCTGACCGGAGGCATCCAGAATCGTACGGGTGGATTCACTGATACCGGAATCCGCCGCACCAATTGCCAGACCATTAGAAACCAACTGCAAGCCCTGTTCCTGCAAAACCGATTCGCTGGCATTGAGGTTGAGGATGGCGGTCGCCAGATTGGTCAGACGTGGTGGCTGGTTGGCAATCTGAATGCGGATATCACCTAAAACGCCGTTTACCACACCGTTTTCATTGGCTGCATAGCCCTGCAGGCGCGAGCCATTATTGGCGACCACATACCCTTCTTTATCGAGGGAGAAAATCCCGGCACGGGTGTACGACACACTGCCGCGATCTTCCAGGACAAAGAAACCATTGCCATCAATCGCCATATCCAGTGCGTTTTCAGTGCCACTGATATTGCCCTGGCTGAACTGCTGGCGAACGTTATCCACCATCACACCGCTACCGACCGGTTTAACACCGGTTCCCAGCAGCGTGGTGGTGTACACGTCGGAAAATTCCGCACGCGATTGCTTAAAGCCGGTGGTACTGGCGTTGGCAATGTTATTACCGGTTACCTCAAGGTCGGTCGAGGCAGCCCGAATACCACTTAAACCAATATTAAAAGCCATAATCTAGTCTCCGTTGCCCGTTCCGAACTACTCATCCAGAATCTGTTTAATCTGATCCAGCGAGGCACTGCGGCCACCCGCCAGATTCAGAGTGACCGTTCCACTGCCGCTCATGGTGACGCTGTCGACCCGCGAGCTCATCTGCATTCCTAACTCTTCTGACTTGCCACCCATCGTGCCGGTGACTTTAAACACGTACTCGCCGGCCGGATAAGGCACAGGAATTTTGTCGCCGTTAGCATCAAGCACCAGCTCACCGTCTTCGTCTTTGTAATATTCCTGGCGGTTAAGCTTATTCACATCGATGTCGATAATTTCGCCATCCACCATCATATTCAGACCATCCCAGCGTACCGACATGGAACCTGACGTGCGGTTACCCAGAGGAATCTGTTCCAGCAATACGCCGTTCTCATCTTCAATACTCAGCTGCAGATTACTGGCGCTGTCCGGCACTTCGGTGTAACCACTGACCACACCGCCACTCAGCAGCAGACCGGTTTCATTACCTTCGACAATCACCGATTGTCCCACCAGGCTGGAGGCCTGCAGCGCCGATGCCGAGTTAAAGCGCGACATCATGTTTTCACTGGTGGTATTGAGTTTGTCGATACCTTCCACGGTGGAAAACTGCGCCAGCTGTGCCACAAACGCCTGGTTATCGGTCGGTTCCAGAGGGTTCTGGTTATTCAGCTGCGCCACCATCAATTCCAGAAACGCATCACGCCCTAACTCGTTATCTTTTGGCTCAGTGCTGTTACTGGGTTGGCGGTACTGATCCAGCGCAGCAGTGTTGTTACCAACTTCATTAATTGCCATAACCTGCTCCTTACTGACCCAGACTCAATGTACGTTGCAGCATCTGTTTGGCCGTTTTAAGCACCTCAACATTCATCTGATAACTGCGGGATGAGGACATCATGTCGGTCATCTCCTCTACGATGTTCACATTCGGGTAATACACATAACCATCTTCATTCGCCATCGGATGATCCGGCTGAAAGCGTTGCTGCAGCGGCGCATCTTTTTCGACAATACCCATCACCTGAACACCGGCGCCGGTACCGTCTTCAATGCTCTGAAATTCATTATTGGCATTCACTTCCATAAAGCTTTTATGCATTACCGCAAACCAGGGTTTGCGCGCACGATAGGTTTCATCCACTGAGCTGGAAGCACTTTCCGCATTGGCAATGTTACTGGCGGTAGTGTTGATCCGGATCGACTGAGCGTTCATGCCGGAACCGGCAATATCAAATACATTCGATAACGACATACTTATTCTCCCCGGATCGCGCCTTTCATGCCCTTGAATTTGCCACTCAGAAACTCAAAGCTGGCGTTGTAATTCATGCTGTTGCGGCCATACAAAGCCTGCTCCATCTGCGAATCGACGGTATTGCCATCAATCGACGGCTGAATGGGATTACGGTACAGCAGCTCATCGTCGCGCTGGCTATGGCCACTGAGGTGGCCACTGTGGGTACGCTCCATGGCAACACTGTTACGGGAATTGACTTCTCCGGCGAGAACGGCCTGAAAGTTGATGTCACGGGCTTTGAATCCCGGAGTATCGGAGTTGGCCAGATTATTCGCCAATATCTCTGCCCGCGCAGCACGCAGCTGGAGTGCAGAAGGGTGAACGCCGAGGGCATTAGTGAAATTGATAGAGGCCATAATCCGATTCTCTTACGTGACTATGACTGGAAGATAGCAACCCTTGTGCCAAATATTTTTTTTGTTGTTTTTCAAGGAGTTAAAAAGAAAAAGCCGCCTTTAAAGGCGGCAACAGAGCGGCAATCCGACGGCAACGGCAAACCTTTACCGACCGGCGGCAAGCAGGTTATGCCCCTCCGATCTTCTTCGCCCGGTAAACAATACCCGGATGGCACTGCACCATTTCGAAGTAATCACCGAGGTTATTCATCGCTTCAGAAGCGCCCAGCATCAGATAGCCTCCCGGATTCAGACTGCCATGCATGCGTCTCAGGATATCGTGCTTCAGATCGGCGGAAAAATAGATCAACACATTGCGGCAGAAAATAATGTCGAATTTCCCCAATAACGAAAAGCTCTGCTGCAGGTTCTGTGCACGGAAATCGACCCGGCTGCGCACCTGGGCATTAATACGCCAGCGGTCAGAATCAACCTCATCAAAGTACACTTTCAGATGCTGATCATTCATACCACGGCGGATAGCCAGTTGCTGATACACGCCTTCTTTGGCCGACGCCAGAGAGCTGGGAGAGATATCCGTTGCGGTAATACGCTCACCCGCCATCAGCTGACCAGGATGTTTCTTTCTGAACTCTTCCATCTCAATACTGAGAGAATAAGGTTCCTGCCCGGTAGAACACGCCGCTGACCAGATTTTTAACGGACGCCGCTGCGACGCAAACTCCGGCAGCAGTTTTTCGCGGAAAATGCGGTATGGATGCTCATCACGAAACCACAGAGTTTCATTGGTCGTCATCGCATCAATCACACTTTCCTGCAGGCTGCGGTTGCGCTCCATAGCGACCAACAGGTCTGAAATACTGGCCACCGACTCACGTTCCATCATGCGTCGCAGACGGCTGGTAACCAGATATTCTTTGCCCTCTCCGAGCATGATGCCGCTGCTTTTTTCCAGCATCTGCCGGAAGCGGTTATATTCATCCACTGACATTTCTTTGGTCATAATTTCATCCACATGGCCTAACCCGCTGCATTCACTTGTCGTACTACCCGTTCTGCCAGAATGTCCGGATCAAACTTGGCAATAAAATCATTGGCCCCCACCTTCTCCACCATCGCCTTATTAAAGACACCACTGAGCGAGGAATGGAGCACGATAAAGAAACCCGCCATCCGGCTGTCTCCCCGTACTCGGGTTGTCAGGGTATAACCATCCATTTCCGGCATTTCGATATCAGAAATCATCATCATGTAATGATCGCTGATATTTTCTCCGGTTTCGGCAATACCATAGAGATGTTCCCATGCCTGGCGGCCATCATTGAGAGCGACAACTTCAACGCCAATGTTTTCCAGACAACGACTGACCTGTTTACGGGCAATTTTGGAGTCATCAACAATCAGTACTTTTCGGGCCCGTGCTCTTTGCTGGACATCGTCGGTGACCACACCTTCACTGATCTGCTCATTAACCGGTGACACTTCAGCCAGAATTTTTTCAACGTCAATAATTTCCACCAGCTGCTTATCAACCTCGGTAACGGCGGTCAGATAATGCTCCCGGCCTGTCCCCTTTGGTGGTGGATGAATGTCACCCCAGTTCATATTGATAATGCGTTCGACACCGGCAACCAGAAACCCCTGGGTCTTCAGATTGTATTCGGTGATGATCACAAAAGCCGTTTTCAGGTCCTGCAACGGCGTGTTGCCTGTAGCCATGCTCATATCCATGATCGGAATCGTGCCCGAGCGGATATGCGCCACACCACGAACCACCGGGTTACTGCCCGGCAGAATTGTCAGTTTCGGGCATTGCAAAACCTCTTTAACTTTAAAGACGTTGATGCCATAAACCTGCCGTCCATTGACGCGAAACAGCAACAACTCAAGCCGGTTTTCACCGACCAGCTGTGTGCGCTGGTTCACTGTGTCTAACACACCTGCCATAACAAGCTCCCAAAAAAACGATCCGGCATGACCTTTGCTGTACCTGTTGAACCCTTAGATTCAACGCCAGATAAATGACATTCAGTATCACGTGTTTATGAGCATAGTAGAGAACCTGCGCCATCGTCGGATATTTGCTGCAATTTTCCTTGCTGGCATAGCGCTGCTTTGCGCGCCGCTGGCTCAGGCTTCCGACTGGCAAAAAGAGGTTGAACAACGCTTGCTCAAACGCTGGCAGGAAATCAGCGGTGATAAAGCCGACAGCGCCATCTCTTTTCCCGGCTTACAGGCAAACTACCAACTGCCGGACTGCGCCGCAGGTTTTGAACTTGCCTTGGTTAAGCCCTTACAGGCAGGACGAAACGGGCTCGAACTCAGCTGCAGCGCGCCGTACTGGAAACAACATCTGGCGTTGCAACTCCATATCTATAAACCGGTGGCGGTGCTCCGACAGGCAGTCAGTGCTGATCAACCATTAACATCGGCCGATATATCCATGGTTCGCCATGACATTGGCGAACTGACGAAGGGCTACTACATCCGCAAAGAGGATGTAAATGAGCAGGTTTCGCGTCGCAGCCAGCGTGCCGGCACCGTGCTCAGCCCGGATATGCTGGATCCGCCAATCATCATCAGCCGCAACGAACGCGTAAAAATCCGGGTTAACCGGCCAGGTATTCAGATACAGATGAACGGCACCGCGCTGGAAAACGGCCGTCTGGATGAGCGTATCCGCGTGCGCAACGAGCAATCCCAGAAAATCGTCTTCGGACGGGTAGCCGGTCGCGGCTTAGTACAAGTCGAATAAAATTTCAAAAAATTGCTAAAGTTCCAATAACAGCCGCCGATAACACCTATGCAGGAGTGTAAAATGCCTAACTGGCTTGGAGATTTATCTATGAATATCAATAAGTTAACTGGTGGAGTGGACAACAATACCCGCACCCGTAACGAACCGGTCAGCAAAGATCCGGCCCCTACCGCCAAAGCGCAGGAAAGCGCAGGATTTACCGATCAGGTAAAACTGAGCGCCAGCAGCAAAAGCATTCAGCAGGTTGAAGCCGAAATCCGTGAAATGCCGGACGTCGACGATGCTACCGTTGAACGCATCCGCAGCGCCATTGATAAAGGCGAATACAAAATTGACTATGAAAAGCTGGCAGGAAAAATGCTTGATTTTGAGGATCGTCTCAACTGAAGCAGTGAACTCCTATGAGCACAGACATCGCACAATTTTCAGCTTTCCTGCAAACCGAGCTGGAACTGGTCACGGGAATCCACACGATTCTTGAGCGCGAACGGGATGCTCTGTCAGCCAGCGATATTCAAAGCCTGCAAAGCCTGCAAGAAGAAAAAACACTCTGCCTCCGCCAGTTACAAGAACAGGCTGCCAAGCGCCTGCAATGGATGAAAAGCTCCGGCCTGCCTCAATCAGCGCAATGCCTGAAGCATCCGGACATTGCCGCAGCGGCAAATATTCGCCCCCTGTGGTTCGGACTTGAAAAGCAATATAAAAAGAATCAGACATTATCCATTCAATTATCGGACATCGTCCTTCATGCCCGTCATCGCACCCTGCAAAAACTTAAAATCTTGCGTGGTCAGCAGAATGATCCACACTTATATAACGATAAAGGGAAAGCAAGCAGCCTGAAGCAGGGACAAGGGTACATTCAGGTCTGATCATGTCTGGGAACCAAGGGCAATGTCTGAGGAAAACAATCAAGAATATCTGCTCGATGAAGCAGAAGATATTTACGGAGCATTGCGTAAAATCGTACTGATGGGGACACCCGTTAAAGTACGAATTGATGGCAGTGACGAAGAATTCACATCTGCTATTCCGCAAACGGATTTTAAGAGCAGAAGCTTTTTTATGGATAAAGTGATCCCGCAACAAGGGAATGACCTTATCCGTGCAGGAAAGCGCTTCCATATAGAATGCGACAGCCAGGGCGTCCGGATTGAATTCCGTATGACCGGCCGGTTGAAATACCAGCCACAAAAAGAGCAATACCGCGCCGAATTTCCAGAGCAGGTGCTTTATCTGCAACGACGCACCGCGTATCGCGTTGCCGTTCCTCCTGCGCACAACATTCTGCTGAAAATCAAAATGAACGATGGCGAAGGCGATTTACTGGGGCGACTGCTTGATTTGTCCTCCAGTGGTTTTAAAGCCCATTTCAGTGCCAATGTAAAAAAACGCCTGGAAGAGCAGCGCGACTTCCCCATCGCCAGAGTCCGCTTTAATAAAGAAAACACCATGGACTGCAGTTTAGAAGCCCGTCACATCATTAATGATGAGGAAGGCAACACCATCTGCGGCTTCGCCTTCTCCATGATATCCGCCACCGCACAGCGTTATCTCGACCGCCTGATCACCGAATTCCAGTGGGAAGAGCGCCACCATAAAGATCTCGAAGAAGAATCTCTGGGCGACGTTTAACAACAAAGGCTGACAGCACTGCTGTCAGCCGTTAAAATGCCCGCCTCTCTCTATAGCTCAACAGGATAGAGCATCCGCCTCCTAAGCGGACGATCGGGGTTCGAGTCCCTGTGGGGAGGCCATCTACACCTCAATTTTTCCCGCCAGACATCCCATTTAAAGCCCGGACAGCGTGTTACACTGCGACCTGATGACCGGAGATAGATGATGAAAAACCAAACCCGCTTCCCCTTACTGCTCATTTTAATGACCCTGCTGCTGACTGGCTGCAGTAATTTGCAGAACATGGCCAAAGCACAGAAGCCTCAAGCGCAGATTTCATCGGTAACCGTCAGTCAACTGTCCTTAACAGAGGTTACTCTACTGGCTAAAGTGACAGTTAAAAACCCTAATCCCTTTAAGCTGCCGGGGGTTGGCCTGACGCTGGATCTTAATATTGGTGGCAAAAAGATCGTAACCGTCGTACAGCCGGACAGCAGTATTTCGTTGCCTGCCAAAGGCAGTCGTGACATCACTTTGCCGGTTACACTTAAATTTACCGATTTATATAGAACGGTGTCGGGCATTAAAGATACATCATCCGTTGCTTATGAAATAACCGGGCGTATTAACATGAAGGTGCCGTTACTGGGTGACGTCAGCCTGCCTCTGAGCCATAAAGATACACTGCCGATTCCGCAGTTACCGGATGTCAGCCTGCAAAAAGTCAGCGTACAGGAAGCCAGTTTCACCCGCCTGCGTCTGACGGTCGATATTGCCATCAGCAATCCGAATGCTTTTGCGCTGAATATAAACACGCTGAATTATCAATTATCGGCTGCCGGTAAAACCCTGACCAGCAGCAGCATTAAACCGCTGAAGCTGAATACAGGTGAGCGTAAAACGCTGTCGGTACCGTTGTCACTGAGTTTGTCTGAGGCAGGCAGCAGCGTGCTGCGCTTGCTGACCGGAAAAGCCGCTGTCACGTACACACTGAACGGAGAAATGGGAATTGCACCGGATTTAAAAGCGTGGAAACCCAAACCGCTGACGTTTAAATCGGAGAAAAGCCTGAGCCTTTAGCGCTCAGGTAATAGGATAAAACGGATATTCCTGTTTAAACAGCTCCAGCGAGAATTGCTCACGGATCTGTTCAGAGAACTCTGCGCGCCGTAAGCGGCGTGCATCCACGCCCTGATATTGCAGCACAGACAAACACTCAAGGCATACGCCTTCGGTTTTTTTAGCCGACAGCGCTCCGGTGCCAATCTGTAAACGATCCTGATGATGGCGCAACGCCTGTACTTTCTGACAATAGGCAAGATGATAATCCTGCTCATAAAACAACCAGACCCGGGTATTTTTAAAGGCCAGGGTTTTATCTTTCAGAATACGCAATGCCTGACCTTCGGTGCTCAGCATACCGCTGTCGAGCGCTTCACGTTCGGCGTACGTCAGTTGGCGCGCCGGATCGAATAATTCAAAATGTCCCAACTCGTCAGCGCCCATGCGCTTGCGCAAATGATTGAAGCTTTCATCCTGGTAAAAATCGGCTATTTTCACGGTAAGACCCGATCCAGAATCGTCGCGATACGACCTTCGGCGTCAGTGCGCACACGAAACTCCACCCGACGCGAACGTTCGTCATTTTCTACCCCATTATCGTCCCGTACAACTTTGGCCGATGACAGTCCATTCGCCGTCAGATGGGATTTAAGCCAGTCTTTATTGGTGCTGACATCGGCTAGTTCGAGTACAAACCCCAATGCCGAACGCGTGCGCTTCTGCGATAAATCCATATTGCGGATATAAGCATCATCTTCACTCAGCGCACCATACCAGGCACTGGACGTGTGTCCTTCGATACGCACTTCAAGAATGTCGTCGCGGTATGTTTCGCGGGTAATAATACCGATATAGCGCGGAAAAAAATCGGCCAGAATCGACTGAAACTCCGGTTTAAGATCCGCAGCACCTTTATCAAACAAGACTTCAGTATTGTTAAAGCGGAAGGTCAGATCTTTATCCAGCTCGGCTCCCCAGCGCTGCATATCGTCAGCAAATTCGCTTTTTAAATCTTCGTACAACTGCACCCGCAGGTGATCATACAGAATCGCCACATCACGGATTTTATCGCGTTCCTGCTCGACATTAATCATGAACACAATGGAGATCAGCATAAACACCATCATCAGGCCGGCCATTAAATCGGATACGGCAACCCAATGACCTTCCTGCTCTTTCAGCTGTTCCAGTTCATTTTCATTCATCGATCTGTTCTGCCATTTTCACCAGTCGCTGCAGTTTATCGGTCAGTGGTGAGTAATCACTGACAAACTTTTCCGACAATGCCGTGAGCTGCATACCAAAGGATTTCAGTGCTTTGTTCAGTTCTTCTTCCATGCTTTCATCAAGCACAACGACCTGACGCTCAACCCGCTCTCCAATCCGCTGTAACTGCTGCAGACTCTGCTGCTGCTGATCCTGTAAACGCTGCCCGCTGTCAGTCAGGTTCTGCTGTAATTGCTGCTCAATGCTTTGCTGCATTTTGCCCAGTTCTTCTACTGCCCAGCGCTGCTGCATCTGTACCGCATCGGCCATGCCTTGCGTTAGTGCGACCACGCGGTCTTCGAGTTTTGGTAAACCGTCTGCGGCGTGATTAACCAGATCCGCCAGACTGCCCAGCTGTGATTGCAGATTAGAACGCTGCGCTTCCAGGCCATTAAGCAAGTCCTGCAGCGACTCAGAAATACCATTAAAAGCATTCGCATGCTTCACCATGTACTCAAACGCCTGACTGGCTTCCTGCATGGAACCCGACGTACGCTCCTGTTCGGTAATCAGGGTATTTAATTGGTCTTTGTAATTTTGCTGCCATTCCAGCATGGCAATAACCGATTGGTTCAGGCGTTTAAAATTGTCGCCGTACTGCTCATTAATTTTGGTATTAAACTCGCGCATAACGGCTTCAATCGCCTGAACCAGCGCTTTGGCGTTCGCTTCGGCCATGCGTTCCTGATAACTGTCGAGGGCGCCGATCACCTGATTCATGCGTTCCAGAGTCTGCAGATGCTGACGCTGCAACAGATGCTGCAGGCCGTTTTCCTGCTCTGGATTCATTTGGTCGGCGATGTGTTTCAGCGAGGCATCCAGGTCATCAATCGTCGCGACACGGGTCTGATTCACTTCACGCCGTCCGGTCTGTGCCAGCGCCGCGCGGATCTTCAGCGTCAGGGCGCCCAGCAGTCCCACAATAGAAGACCAGAATGCGGTTTTCAGGCCATCCATCAGTTTCGGCACACTGCCCTGAATATCGGTGGTGTCGAAGTGCCATAAGCCCAGTGCAACCCCGAGGAATGTCCCGAAAATACCGATACTGGTGAGAATATTGGGGGCAATTTCAGCGGTGCGGTTGGAATAGCGATAAAAATGGAAGAACAAGGACAACGCCGCAATCGCGATCATCAGCCCTAAGGTCCATCCGGAAAACTGCTCCATCATGAGTATCTGCTCTCTGGCCAGAGTGAGGTTTATTCCCAACAAGTCTAGTTCATGTTGATTGTTTTGCTTCCCGGCTATAAAAACCACCAGGGACCCTCTGAAGAACTCGTTACCCGCTCTGGATTGCGGGGTGTTTCTGAATCACGAAGCCGGATTGCAGGCCTGACGGGTCAAGTCAAAAATAGGCGACGAAGAGTCAGGGACACCCCGCAATCCCTAAAGGGCGCGGCCTGCAGCCCACCAGAAAGGTGTTGGCGAATTTGAAAAGGACGCGTCATTTCGCTGCATTCGCCGCCTTGTTCTGAAGAGCTGCGGGACTCGCGCAGAGCTGTGCAGAGTTATTCAGAGTATTCCTATATTCCCTTTTTACATTACGCAGGGCTTAATAAGGCCTTTCTGAAACAAGGAATCAGTATGCTGATCAGCAATATGGAAGTCGTGCCGGGTAAAAAGATCACCACGCACCTGGGACTGGTGCAGGGCAGCACGGTACGCGCCAAACACGCAGGCCGTGACATCATGGCCGGACTGAAGAATATTTTTGGTGGTGAACTCAAAGGTTACACCGAGCTATTGTCCGAATCCCGCGATGAGGCTCTGCAACGCCTGAGCGAGCAGGCCCGCACGTTAGGGGCGAATGCCGTCATCAATGTGCGCTTTTCGACCTCATCCATTGCCGCCGGCGCTTCAGAAATATTCGTCTACGGTACAGCGGTCATTGTGGAGGATCGCTGATGGGTCAGTTGCTTGTTTTTCTGACGCTGCTGGCGCTGGGCTACGGTTTTGGCCGGCTGGCAGAATCCCGCCACTATCGCAGCATTATTGCCCGTGAGGATGCGCTGCGCAGTTTACTGGTCATGCCTGACCGCATGCCGCCGATTCATTTTCAGAACCATGGCAGCACACTGGTTACCGGCTCGGTAGTGATCTCGGTGGATTACTTTAAAACCGTAGCCGCAGGCTTGCGTGGCTTGTTTGGTGGTCGCGTTGGCGCCTATGAAAGTTTGCTCGACCGAGCCCGCCGCGAAGCCATTCTGCGTATGCAGGAAGACGCCAGAAAATTCGGAGCCGAAGCCGTGTTTAACCTCAAATTCGAGACCAGCCGTATCGCTCAAAATGCCGGTCAGGGCTTAGGGTCGGTGGAAGTACTGGCTTATGGCACCGCGTTGATTCCTGTTCACGGACGCTGAAATGAGCGTCCCGCGCCCACGCATATCCACCGGCTCCGGCTTGCCACCAGGCAACCCTCGCCTGCCGGAGCATATTAATAATCGTAACGAACATCCGTTAAAAGACTTCCTGTTACTGGCTGGCGCACTGCTGGCCCTGATGTTTGTGCTGACGCTACTGCTGGGCTGGGGCGCACAGTGGCTGGGGCCAAAAATCCCTTATTCCTGGGAGAGTCGTTGGTTCGCCGCAACACCCGATGCCATTGCCACCGCTCTGCCGCCGCAAACCGACAACAGGTCAGCGCTCACAGACAGCGCAAAAGATCGCCAACAAGCACTGCAACAACTGCTGGAGCGACTGCTCAGCCAACAAAGCGCACCATTAAAAGTCAGGCTGCACTGGTTAGCGGATGAAGACACACCCAACGCTTTTGCCACCCTCGGCGGTCATATCTTCGTGACCCGCGGCCTGTTAACCCAGGTGTCGTCAGAAAATGCGCTGGCCATGGTACTGGCGCATGAATACGCCCACGTAGAGCAACGCCACCCGATAACGCTGGCACTGGAACAACTGGCGATCTCGTTACTGGGCAGCGTAATCGGCGGTGAAGGTGCCGCCAGCCTGATTGGCCAGCACACCAGCCTGCTGACGCTGTTAAGTTTCAGCCGGGATATGGAACGCAGCGCCGATCAGCGCGCGCTTGAGATATTGCAGCGCCATTATGGCCACAGTTCGGGTGCGGATGAATTCTTCCGCAATATGCTGGCCGAGCGCAACGAACACCGCTGGGCGCTGATGTTCCAGACTCACCCATTAACCAGCGAACGCCTGCAACAAATCAGCCAGGCCGGTTCAGCCGCCGCGTCTGTAACTACCAGCCAACTGACGCCACTGCCCACACCGCTGCAATTAAATGACGGAGCTGGCAGCAAAGAACCAGATCAGACTCCGCAGCCATAAAAAAACCGGCCGAAGCCGGGTTTTTATGCGATCAGAAGTTAAAAATTACTTCAGGTTATCCAGATAACGCTCCGCATCCAGTGCCGCCATACAGCCGGTACCGGCGGAGGTAATGGCCTGACGATAAATGTGGTCGGACACATCACCGGCCGCAAACACACCTTCGACGCTGGTCTGGGTCGCATTACCATTACTGCCGCTCTGTACCACCAGATAGCCGTCTTTCATTTCCAGCTGACCTTCGAAAATACCGGTGTTTGGTGAATGACCGATGGCTACGAAGATACCTTCCAGGTCGATGTTCTGGGTAGCGCCGGTTTCACGGTTTTTGATACGCATCCCGGTTACGCCCATGTCATCACCCAGCACCTCGTCCAGCTCGCTGTTCCAGTGAATCGTCACGTTACCGTTAGCCGCTTTATCCATCAGTTTATCGGCCAGGATTTTCTCTGAGCGGAAACCTTCACGACGGTGAATCACCACCACCTCAGAAGCGATGTTCGACAGGTACAGCGCTTCTTCCACGGCGGTGTTACCACCACCAATCACGGCGACGCGTTTTTTGCGGTAGAAGAAACCATCACAGGTCGCACAGGCAGAAACACCTTTGCCTTTGAAAGCCTCTTCACTGTCCAGACCCAGATACTTGGCGCTGGCGCCAGTAGCAATAATCAGCGCATCACAGGTGTATTCACCGCTGTCACCTTTCAGACGGAAAGGACGCTGCTGCACATCCACTTCGCTGATCTGGTCAAAAACAATTTCGGTTTCAAAACGCTCGGCATGGGCTTTCATACGCTCCATCAGCTCTGGTCCCTGAACGCCCATAGCGTCGCCTGGCCAGTTGTCGACTTCGGTGGTTGTGGTCAGCTGACCACCCATCTGCATGCCGGTGATAATCACCGGGTTCAGGTTAGCGCGCGCGGCGTAAACCGCAGCGGTGTAACCGGCAGGGCCGGAACCCAGAATCAATAACTTTACGTGGCGTGCTGCGCTCATGCTGATGCGTCTCCAATATCAGTATTCGATGTTCAATGGTGGGCCATTATAGGGAGCAATGCGGCCGGGATAAATCAATGGACGATTTAAATGCCCGATACAGAGTGTTTACCTGACCACGATAACCCTACTGTTGCAGACCAGCCACGACAATTGCACGCAGAGTAGCGGTAAAGAGCCCCTGGGTTAAATAAATATTGTCAATGTCCTGATCCATCCTGCCTATCGCCAGCCCGATCTCCGGCAGCGCTGTTAATCGTGTCTATACTCGCACTATGGGGGAAGGCGCCAACCTCTCCCGATAACGTTCAGTTACAATTTGGCCTGCTTTTGTATTTTTGTTGTATATCAATAAGTTACAGAGGCCACCTGATACGAAACACGTTTCCGTCAAAGTCCTTTTGTTGTTCCGCCTGAGTCACTGGGGCAGCATATCGGGGTACGGAATAACAAGAACCCATAAAAGGTCGGCTAGTATGCAAAAGCGCCAGGAAATACAGCAACGTTCACGCTTGGGCACCCTGCTCATTCATAAAGGCATGATCACCCGCCAGCAACTGGATGAAGCCCTCACCCTGCAGGCCCAAAGTGGTATGCGCCTTGGTGAAGTGCTGGTCAACAACGGTTGGTTAACCGAACGTCAGCTCAGCAAAGCACTGAAGAAACAATCCCGTTATCGTCTGATTGCCGCCATCAGTGCCGTATTACTTGGTCCGATTCAGCCGTTTATGGCTAACGCTAATGCCGCCGTCGATGACAACACCGCCATTGCTGAGCAGCAGATTACAGAGCGCAGCGGCATGCAAATGATGTCAGACAGTGCAATGTCTGACATTACCGCTCAGGGCGCCATGACCAACTACGAGCGCCTGCTCGATATCGTGAATACCGATCTTGGCAGCGATGATGACGCCGCGATCACCACACTGGAAACACTGGCCTCCTCGTTAATTCCCGGTACCAATCTGCTGGATGCCGATATGGAAGTCTCCGGCGTTCAATACGAAGCCGGTCCGCGCACAACGATTAATGCCGACGGTTCACTGCAGGTGCAAATGCCCACCAGCATTAAACAGATTGCCTTCCGCAATGTCAGGGTTGCTGGCTCGGAAGGCCAGCATATGGGCGATGTGATTATCCGTGACATCAGCTTTGGTGCTGGCACCAGCGTAAAAATTCAGCTGCGCTGATAACACGCAGAGCAACCGTCAGCGGGTAAGAAACTGTTGAATCAGCCTGGCTTTGTCGGCGTCAGCGCTACGACTGGCAAGGGTATCGAGCTGATTGCGCTGCGTCTGACTGAGTTTACTGACATCCAGATTCGCCAGAATGGCCTGGTTCACCAGATTGGATGATTCCCCCTGCAGGTGTTCCAGCAGCAGGGGGTAATGTTGCGGATTGCGGCTTAACGTCATCCCGGCAGCATAACGCTCACGACTGGAGAATGAAGCCAGATGCGCAATAATATCGCCATCCAGATTCGTCAGCCCGCCGTTGTTGGCGGCCATAATGGCAGATGCCGCCTGCGGCCCGTCCATGCGTTCACTCAACAGCTGACTCAACTGCTGTTGCTGGCTGCGGCTGTCCGTGCCCTGACGCTCAAGCTGACGCACCATACTGCCCATATTGATCAGCGCATTAGCCTGCACATTAACGCTTTCCTGGGTGTTACGCGCTAACGAATCCAGAGCCGAATACGCCCGCGGCGTAACCTGACCATTGCCTGACAACGCTACCATTAAACGTACTTTCTGCATGTCTGCCGCTTCACCGGCACCCTGTGGTAACGCCTGCAGCACATCAAGCATAAAATCTTCTGCTTCCGGCCGACCGGTAATACCGAGGGCGAAAATCAGATCACGCCCCGCTTCATCGCTGAGTTCTGGCCCCACACCCTGTAAAGCCTCCGCCAGTTCGTAGGGCGACAGATGATCCAGCAGATATTCCGCCGCACGGATCAGGCGCGCGCTGTTACGCTCTTCGGCGAATCCGGCAAACACCGACCACATATCCTCAGCAGATGTCACCGGCGCGGCAAAATCAGCCGTACTGACCTGACGCATCTGCCAGCGCTGCGTTGCATTGGCACTGGCGCTGAAAACATAACGGCTCAGATCGGCATACAGCGGAATCCCTTCGGCCTGAAGGCGGAATTCAATAAAGCCCTGCTGGCCTGCAATCTGTAAAGCCTGACGCTCGGTGGAGACCAGCTGCTGCGGCAAGCAACCACCATCGCTGACAATACGCCAGTCGCTGCGATGAGCATCAAAATCACGGCTGAGCAACGATAAGTCGGTACCGGTGCTGAATACTGCCCGCTCGGTTGCCGACGGCGTATGACGGTAACGGTATAAACGCTGTAATGAATCGTAGGCGTAACGGTAAGTTTCTCCCTCCTTGCCCACCGACAACCCTTTCAGTAACTGACTGATCACCGCCAACGGATGCTGCTCCATCAAGCCCAGATCATTAAACGCCACAAACACAGCGCCCTGACCACTTTCTACCCGGCTGAGGTACGGCAGGTCTGGCAATGCCTCTGCACCGTCGCCTTCATCGACGCGAATATCCGTAGCCACAGCGCGGATCAGATCCGCATTGGCCTGCTGTAACTGCGTACGGAAACTCAGACTGGAGGCATACACCGGCTGTCCATTCAGACGCGACTGAACTTCCACCCGCACCCGGTAAGCCGCATTCAGCGCACTGCCGGCTGCACAATTCAGCGGCATTGAGGCCTGACCACTCTGCAGATCAGCGGCACTGACAAAAGCCGGCGGTTTGGTCGGCAAACTCTGCACATACAAATAAAACCCCGCGCCCGCTAATATCAGCAAAGCGACCAGAGACAACAGTATTCGGATCAACCAACGCATCAGAACCGCCACTCCATAACAACAAACTCATTCGGCAAAGCAAAAGGCCCTTCACAGGAAGGGCCTCAGGATTCGTTTATAAAAGACCGCTTATAAACGTCTGTAAAACACGCGGATCAGAAGGCAACCGGACGGCTGGCTTCTTTATCGAACAGCGTTTTATCTTCGTGGTAACCGTCCCACTGCACATCGGCATTATCACCGAAGGCATTGGTTTCGATACCGAAGACACGCAGGAACGTATCGACATAACCCCGGCCGGATGACAGCAGGCTGTGCAGCGATTCCTGCTTGTACATTTCATAACCTTCAGCACCGTTACGCATACCTTCTTCCAGCTGATATGGCATGGCCAGTTCCAGCACCCAGACTTTGAATTCGGCGCCCAGCTGCAGCAGATCCGGAATAAAACTCAGGATACTGGTCACGCGCAGATAAGCTTCCGCCGACAGCCACAGATCCATACCCGGAGTGACCGCCAGTGCGGTGCTGTTGGCATGCTGCTTACCATCGATCATCAGCGGTGGCAGACTGCGGTCAACCACCGAGGTCAGCGTCGCATCGGTGCTCATGGTGCTGCCCACGGTGCCGTACACACGGAATGGAATCAGCTCATACACAGACACGCTCATAATACCCAGATCCACACCGGCCATATTGTGCAGCACGCTGTCGAACATGCGGGTGCTGGCTTTTACTGTCACGCTGGGCTTGAAATTCAGTGACGCTTTTGCAACCACACCATCATCTTCACAGCCAGCCTGAGCAGAGAAATCCAGCACTACCGTCTGTGCCAGACTTGGCACAAACCAGGCACCACTGCTGACCGAATCTGAGATCGCATTCACAATCGCATCACCGGCTGCATCCACAGCCAGACCGCCAATGTTTACCGGATCAGGGACTGGCAGACCGAAGGCACCTTCAACCGCTTCCAGACCACAAACGATCGGCGCAAACGACATATCGGTTTTCAGCTGTGGCTGCTGACCTTCCGGCACCACAATGCCGCTTTCGCCCAGGTTAGCCAGTACATCAGCCTGTTGTTCGGCCGCTTGCTGGCGGATACGCCCGGCACTGTCGTTATTGGCAAAACGGCCGAAACACAGCGGGCCAACACCGGTAAAGGTATCAGCGCAAGGCTCGTAGCACAGACCGGCTTCGTTCACAGAACCTGACGCACACTGCATAGCAATGCGTGGCTGAACCCAGGACTGCTTGGCACGGGTTTCCGGTAACCATTTCCACTGGGTACACAGGGCACCGCCATCTGACCAGCCTTGCGGACATTGCTCCCAGCACACGCCGGCCACTGAATCAAAGCCCGCCGGGCATTGCTCAGCACACAGACCGGCATTGGCGTCGTAGCCAGCCGGACAAGTATTGGGGATGGTGCCGACACCACGGTTGTAGCTCCATTCAAAGAAGCTTGCCTGTACATCGGCAACGGTGGTGTTAATAGCCGATTCAACCGCACCGAACACATCCGCGGTTACCGACAGGAACGTATCCCCATCGCTGCCCTGGCCGGTGACTGTTTGAATATTGATAGGGAATTGCACACCAGCATCGGCATCAGCCGCCAGCGTCATCGTTTCGGTCGCCGCCTGAACAGTCATAGCTGCCAGGAACAGCGGAGCCAGCAAACAGCGGATCCATTTCATTGTTATTATCCTCAGGTGAGAGCGCCTGAGATTAGACAATACTGGAACCATAGTACAGCGTGAAAAGTGAACGATTCGGGCCGATGTGGTACTCAATTGCCAACTGGCCTGAAGAGCCACCTGAAGCGCAGAATCAGATGACAAAAGCGCGACTGACAGATGAATTCTTCATGGCTGTTTGCTGCCGGATTATCTGACCTGCGCAGACACAAGAGGATAAAAAAACGGGAGCTGTTGCTCCCGTTCTTCTGTTCTTGATTGTTTACAACTCGCCCTCAGTCGTAACCAATAGCCAGCGGCACAAAGGCAACAATAGTCAGGGCAATGGCCATGGTGGTCAGCGGCAGAAGAATCCGCTCATGACGATACCAGAAGCTCATACCGGCACTTTCTTCTTTCGCCAGCCGAACCTCTTCTTCCCCGACCACCTGCCTCGTCAGCAAGTGGTTGAGCGCCACTGGCGGTGTGAGATACCCCAGCTCAAAGGCCACCAGCGTAACCATCCAGAAATGCACCGGATTAATACCACTGTCGTAGGCAATGGTGGCAATGGTGGCACTGACCAGAATCACTGCACCGTACGGGTCCATCACCATACCGATGACCACCAGAATGGCGACCAGCAGCGCCATCGCCACCCAGATCGATTCAAAACTGGTTGGCACCATGCTCATCAGTTCGGCACGCTCAACCACCCCACCGATACTCACCGACAATCCCATCAGCATCAGCAGTGCACCGATATGACCAGTCGTTTCGGTGGTCGCTTCGCGGATGGTTTTTTCGATGGAATCGTTACCACGGCGCAGATCACTCCAGGATTGCTCCAGACGGTTTTCGACGTAATCAATATTCAGATTTTCGCGTTTCAGCGCCGCTTTTTCCTGCCCCAGACGCTCATAGATCAGAATCACCAGCAGCAGCACCGGCAGAATAAACGGCGCAGAAAACTCATCCAGATAAGCGTTCAGAGCAACCGCATAAATAATCAGCGTAATGCCGATAATAAAGACATAAGGAACCAGCGGTTTCAGGGCCTGTAAAAACTGCGGAAAAACATTATCCGGAGTATCCAGGCGCATCGGTCCCTGACGGGTCGCCAGCGCCATCAGTGCAAACAGCAGCGTGGTCAGAAAGAAGACTTTCACGCCCCAGCCAAACAACTGATCGGTGGTCACTTCATTATTCAGTGCCGCAATAATGACCACCAGCAGACAAGGACGCAGAACCACACCCAATGAACCCGACATCGCCGTGGCTGCCAGTGACAACTGACGACGGGCACCGGCGCGGCGCATTTCGTTATAAATCAGGCCGCCAACGGCGATCACGAAAATCCCCGAAGCACCGGTATAAGCGGTCGGGATCGCAGCCACGGCAACCACCGCCACCGCCAGCATTTCCGGTGGCAGATTGAATGGGCGGAACAGATTAAAAACCACCTGAGCCAGCTCGGTGCGCTTCAGCAGCATACCAATCCACACATACAGACCGACATTCAGGAACAGCTGCGACAGTTCCATCATTTGGTTCAGGTAAATACCAATACCAGCACTGTGTCCGGCGGAAATAAAATAGACACCGGAAATAATGCACATGGTGGCATACAGCGGTACGGCCAGCTGTGCTTTCAGGAAACTGCCGCCGGGCTTGGCGTCTTTCGGAATAAACAGAAACTGATACAGACTCAGCAGCAGAATAAAGGCAAAACCCACAATCCACAGATGATGCAGAATGCTGTGCTGGGTGGTGACTTCCACACCGGCCGAAAACGCCACTTCACGGAAGCTGTAAACCGAGTAAAACAGAATCGCACTGGCCAGCAGTTGCGCACCGGAAGCGACGCGGTAATCCATCGCCGTTTCCATGGGGCGCAGAGCAATATGGTGTCGACGGAACAGCGCGGTCAGGCCACAAATCAGTACCAGCACCGCCAGCATAATGCGCTGGGCACTTAAGCCAAATTCACCGAACTCAGCCACGCTTAATTCAATCGCACGAAACACCCGTACGGCCGGTGTTACCCGGTCAACGGTGCTTTCATACAGTGCATGTTTCTGCAGGCACTGTTCCTGCGCGGCCAACAACGACTGACGCATAACCGCCGGATCGGCGGGCTCTTCTTCAAATAAATCCCACTCATCATCCTGCTGAGCATTGGCTTCCGCCACCAGACGCGCCAGCTGCGCATCAATATCCATGGTTGGGTTACAGGAAGGCAGCACCGGGTCGGTACGCAACTGGAAATACCCATCCCAAACACCCTCACCTAATTGCAGCAATTGAGCATGCAACGCGTGACTACTGTTCAGGATGACAACAAATACCAACACCAGAAATGCGGGTAACGCGGCGAGCCATTCGTACGCCGTGCGGTTGCCTACACGTACTGTCTGCTCCATGGATGAATACCTCTGAAAATTACTGCTGCCGGCGCGCAGGGTATCCGCAACCGCAGATCCGGACGGAGCCGCGGTGTTGCCGGCTGTTTATTGTTATTCGAGTTTTTCTACACACTCAGCGGCGGCTGGCGTTTCAGCACAGCGCAGCTTGCGCATAAGACGCAGCATATTGGCGTCATAAACACCCTCATCACGCAAAGAGATACGTACATTGCGCAGCATCTGATTGTATTTGTCGTGATCATCCTTGCTCAGATCAACCCAGTATTTCGGATCAATTTCAGCGGTGTCTTTATCGATAAAGCCGCGCATACGATCAAATACGCTGGCGATTTTCAGGCGAGATTTCTGGCCGAAATCGGCAGGGAAACGATCCTTGTGCAAAATCAGCTGGAAATCCAGGTACGCCAGATTAAAACGCAGGATGCCGCCTTTTGTGCCCAGACCTTTGTACATTTCCAGCGGCTTATAAGCGACCGCCGGTGCATAAGCGGCATCGACACTGCCATTGTTAAACTTGCCGGAGAAATTCGCCGAGTTAGACGGCACCACCGATGCACCGACATGATTAACCAGCTTCATCGACGGCTCATCATATTCAATGGTGGCGATACGCTTACCCGACAGTTCTTCCACAGAATCCACCGTACGGTCACGCAGGAACAGATATATCGGACCCGCCGGCAGAATGCCTGCCACTTCGTAACGGCCTTCGGTCATAAACTTTGCCGCTTTTGGTGAGGCAATGGTATTCACCAGAGTACGCATCACGTCATCGCTCGGCACACCACCAATCGCTTCTACTGTGGCGGTGAATTTATTAAACGGACGTGCACGCGCGCCGGTCATCAGCACCGCGTCACACTGCTCAGCTTTAAAATCATCCACCGCGATTTTTTCGTCGGTATACGCGCGCAGATGAAAATCAACGCCCCACTCCAGCGCAATGGTGCTGTAGTCCTTGGTCATGCCGTAAATAGATCCATTGGCACCCAGTGGGTCGTACACACAGAAGGTACGTTTTTCCAGCTCAGCCCAGGCCAGTTGACTGGCGCTCAGGGCGATCAGCAGTAATGCCCGCAACATACTCAATCCTCCAACAAATCGTCGATGTCCAGGGTGTTCGCTTTTGGCTGAACATCGTCCCAGAACGTACCCAGACCACCGGTTGGTGTGCGCGCACCGGTTGCTTCCGTCCACAGACGGTCGGATACCGCCGTAATCTGACGGCTGGCCATAATATCCATCATGCGGTAATCCGGATTGCTGGAGGTGGTCTTCAGCGACGCAGCATGGCGGCGGATAGCATCACGCAGCTGCTCGGTGTTGCCCGAGCCATCGGCAATCACCACTTCGATGGCATGGGCCATACGCACACCAGAGGCGGTAGCAATACGGCTGGCGTTAGCCATTTCCTGCCATGGATCGGTGCCCTTCGGCGCGGTATCCGGCATCATCACCCAGATACCGGCCTGTAACGCCTGCGGCAGGCCCCACCAGCGCACGTTATCCACACACTGCAGACCACGTACGGCTTTCATGGCGATGTCTTTCGGTACGTTAACGCTGCTCTGTGAACGCAGATCACTCATCACCGACTGCATGCCAGCGATAGAACCCAGAACCCAATACACTTCTTCGCTTTCACTCAGGTCCGGGCACTCGTCACCCGGCTCACCGAATTCGGCCACCATGTGCTGATACGCCATGTACTGACGGCTGGCGGCGACGGCAAAGGCACGCTTCTCACGAATACGCGCATCTTTGGCTTCGGCAATATTCTGGCTCTTAAAGGCCCGTACGTAAGTCAGTGCTTCTTCGTGGGCTTTTTCTTCCGCACAGGAGCCGGACATCATGTACATGGTCACGGCGGCGCGGTCAGGTGGGAAGGTTAATTCAGAGAACGACATCAGCGTCGGTGCCATGGCGGTTGTCATGCCACAAGCCATCTCCGGGTCGCTGCTTTTCATGGTATAGGGAATCGCATACTCTTCGGTGTAATCGTATGCAAACCAGCCGGTTGTTTTGTAGATCATACTGCAGCCGGACATGCTGCTGATCGCCAGCACCGCCAGCGTAATACGCGCAAGGAAAGACATGACGCCCCCATTTCTGATGAGTAATTTTTTTTATTCTGTTCAGGATGGCAGCCATCCTGATGGGTCTTACCTTCGTGTCTGGCACAGGTTAAGCCCGGTCCCAGTCTAACGCTTAAGCCACATAAAAGCTTGGCCCAGCCGCCACCGGGCCCGCGACAATAGAGTCAATCCAGGGTCTTAGAAAGGTTAAAATGCGCCAACAGCCAGCCTCACCGCAGCGTCAGAATCGTACCCAAAACAGCCCTGTAGCGGCCTCTGAACACACAGATGCACTGCAGCAACTGCTCGACCAGCATTTCGCGCTGGCCGGACAACGGGTGGATGCGGTCTATCGACGCCACTTCGCTCCGGCCAGAGCGGTTTTTGCCCGCCACTGGCGTCACCGCCGTGACATTCCCGGTGATCTGCTGGCCCTGCCGCGCACCTTACTGGGCCTGCTGCACCGCCGTCCGGGAGGCATTGCCAGCCCGAGTGGCAAGCAACAGGAAATGCGCCGCATTCTGGAGCAGGAACTGCTCGACCTGCCCGCTCTTGAAGCCAGCCTGCAGCATTACTGTGAACAGATCATTGAGCACTACCGCCTGGATCTTGCAGATCAGCCAACCCTGACCCCGGCGCAACGGCAGGAATTTGAGCATTATGTTGAGCATCAGCTAGTGCGCCTGCATCTGCCCAGCGAAGGACTGCGCGAAGGTATGCTGGCCCTGACCATCATGCTGACCGGCCGCTTACTGGGGGATAAGGCCATGCTCAGCAGTGCCGCCAGTCTGGGCGGCACCGTCGCCGGCAGTGTGTATCTGGGTCAACAGGGGTGGTGGGGGGCTTTCTGGGCCAGCTGGTTTGGCGTACCGGCCTGGGTCAGCTGGGTCGGTATTGGCAGCGGCGTACTCTCTGCTCTGTTGCTGTCGCCACTACTGGCACCGGGAGTTGAATGGGGCATGAACCGCCTGCGCGCGCGCCGGGTACTGCAACAAACGGTGCAGCAGGCAAAGGAGAAGCTGACCAGCAAAGACGGTGTTCTGTTGGCCAGTCGTCTCGGCGTTTATCTGCAGTTATTGCCCGATCTGGCGCAGTTTCTGGCGCGGCTGAAAAGCTGAATGGAATGCCAGCGTCAGGCCAGACCGTTGATCATTGCCGACAAAGTGCTGTCATAAAACAAACACTTGGCAAGAAGTCTGCGTAACGCCATAGTAACTGAAGGCGTGTTTTTGCGGCCGCATGAGTGACACACACTCCGTGGCCGCAGAGCGTACCGATCACCCACGGAGGGAGGGTAAGTTGCTACCCGAGAGCAGTATCAACCTGCCAGGATATGGCAGACACACAGTGCCGACAGGCCGCTCAGGCCAGTGCACGCACAGTACGCAACCAACGACGCTGAACCTCAGTTGCAACGTCCACTCCCCTGCCATCGCCGCTCAACGCCCTTCTGCTCAAATATCTGTCCATCAACCAACCCTAGCTGCCAACCACCGCAAGCCTGAACCTCTGCGCCCGGCGCGCACACAGTGGCATTCCGCCATTTCTGTTTCTGATCAGCCCAACCTGCAACCAGGAGAGTGCTTATATGGCCGCAAGTAAATCCGCAACCAAGCTGTACGTTCTGGACACCAATGTTCTGATTCATGATCCGGCTGCGATCCTGAATTTTGAAGAACATCAGGTGGTGATCCCTATGACCGTTCTGGAGGAGCTGGATAAACTGAAAATGGGCAAAGCGTCCATTGCCACCGATTGCCGTGAGGCCATCCGTAAAATCGACCATATCATCGGTGATGCCACCCCCACCGAAATTGCTAAAGGCGTGCCTATTGCCCGGCCGGATGGCTCGGTGCAGGGTCATTTATCGATTCTGCTGGATAATTTCGAGGCGCCGAACCGCTCGCTGCCGCCCGATCTGAATGACAACAAAATCATCAACAGCCTCGTAGGGCTGCAGGAAAAATACCCGCGCCGTGATGTGGTGCTGATTACCAAAGACATCAACATGCGCCTGAAAGCGCGTGGCTGTGGCGTTGGTGCGCAGGACTATCAGAACGACCAGCTGCTGAGTGACGTATCCCTGCTGGAAACCGGTTATCACGCCTTTGCCGATTCGTTCTGGGAGACCCAATCGCAGGTGGATACCTTCCACGATGAGACCGGAACCTACCACCGTATTCCGCTGGAAAACCTGCCCGACGAACTCTACGTCAACCGTTTTATTGTCGATGAAAAAGGCTTTATTGGCCGCGTGGTGCTGATCGAAGAAGGCACAGCCCTGCTGCAGGACCTGCCCGCCGAACAGCTGCTGTCACAAAGTGCCTGGGGGCTGACGCCGCGCGATATTCCGCAGGCACTGGCGCTGCACCTGCTGATGGACCCGGATGTGCATCTGGTCACCCTGACCGGCCAGGCCGGCTCCGGTAAAACCATTCTGGCGCTGGCTGCAGCCATCGAAATGACCGTTGCCACAAAACAATTCCGTCGCATTATCGCCACCCGCTCAACGCGTGGGCTGGATGAAGACATCGGCTACCTGCCCGGTACCGAAGCAGAAAAAATGGAACCCTGGCTAGGCGCCATCACCGACAACCTCGAAGCACTGCATGACGACGACGAACACGCCACCAGCAGCGTCGATTACATTCTGCAGAAAGTACCGCTGCAGTTTAAATCCCTTAACTACATCCGCGGACGCAGTTTTCAGCACAGTCTGATTCTGATTGATGAGTGCCAGAACCTGACGCCACATCAGATGAAAACCATCATCACCCGGGCCGGCGCCGGTTCAAAGGTTGTTTGTCTGGGCAACCTGGCACAAATTGATACGCCCTATCTGAACCCGATCAGCTCCGGACTGACCTACCTGATCGAACGCTTTAAAGAGTTCAGCAGCGGCGGCACCATTCACCTGGAGGGCTCGCCACGCTCCATTTTGGCGGAATATGCGGAGACCCATTTATAACGGTTATTAAGGAACTGCTGAGCATCAGAACTTTGACGATATAAGAAGTCTGAACTATATAACTAACTGGGCTTTGATCATTCACCGATGAATCAAAGCCCTTTTTATCGCCCCTAAATTCACCATCCCGGAGAGATCCACGGAAGGTCCATATTATGAAAGCACTTGTATTCGCCGCATTGGCTGCCCTGTCTGCCAGCACCGTTGCTGCCCCGGCAGAAGAAACAATCTACGAACTGGAATTTGAAACCGATTCCAACTGGACCAGCATTGAAATCCGCGATGATGCGGCCTTTGTTAATGCGCCAGCCGGCGAAAGCATGAATGTGACCGCTAAAGATGGCTTGCGCTCTTTCACCATTTCGCCGAAAAAAATTCACCTGCGCTCGCGCACCCGCGGTCTGGTGAACATGAATTTATTTGTAAAATCCAAAAATAACGTTCTGGGTCTGACCATCTGCAAAGGTTCGCCCAGCAGTTACACCTGGATTAAATCCGGCCAGGCAAAACAGAAAAACGATCTGAAAGAAAAAGATCACTGCGAACAGGCAGCATTAGTGCTGCAACTGTTCTGAGCGGCAACCATTAGAGCCGGCACGGTTCTGATTGGCTCAGGCCACCATACGCTCAACAGAAAACGCCCGGCGCGCAAGCACCGGGCGTTTTTATTGGTGGGTATCAGTAACGCATTGCCAGCGGCTGTCAGTGTTCCAGAATGTCGCGTTTGAAATCTCCTTTAAACATCGGAATTTCATGCAGCTCATGCTCACCTTCCATGCTGAAGAACATAGCACTCTGTTCCGGCGGAAAAATTTTCACCTGACGCTGGGTGCTGATAGGACGCGCTCCGCGCATCATATCTTTCAGCATCAGATACACTTCCTCGTAGCTGTCGCCATGCAGCTCGACTTCCACTTCGGTGGTAAAACGGAATGACATCTTAGCCATAGCGCGGCCCTCCTCTTCAGTCTGTTGTCTGAGCCTAACCCAGAGACAGGAAAAAGCCGCGTGAAAGCCAGCACATAGATACATACAACCTAATCAATTCAGGCAAAAGAGCAGGAAGCTATAAAACAGCGCTGTTACACTTCATAGCGATCACCTGAGGAGATGTTATGCAACGAATCGCCATTTACTGCGGTGCGCGCAGCGGTAACGACCCAAAATACGCTAAGGCTGCCGAACAACTGGCCCATTATCTGGCGCAGCAAGGCATTGGTATTGTTTATGGTGGCAGCAACAGCGGCCTGATGGGGATTATTGCCGATACCGCGCTGGCGGCAGGTGGAGAAGTGATCGGTGTAATTCCCGATGCCCTGCACAAGCGTGAAATCGCTCACAGCGGACTCAGCACCCTGCACCATGTCGCCGGTATGCATGAACGTAAGGCGCTGATGGCGGAACTGGCCGATGCCTTTGTCGCCCTGCCGGGAGGTATCGGTACTCTGGATGAACTGATCGAAATCTGGTGCTGGGCCGGTATGGGCGCACACAGCAAACCCTGCGCCTGTTATGAAGTCGATAACTACTGGCAGCCACTGTTTGATCTGCTCAGCCATGTCCAGCAGGAAGGGTTCGCCCACGGAGAACGACAACTACTGCGCGCCAGCACTCCGGAGCAACTACTGGCCAGCCTGCAGGGCGGCCACTGACACTTAAAACGGTTTTGATTTAAACCTGCTGCGCAACATCCAATGGCTCACCCTCATTCAGCAGATGACGACTCTCTGCGGCAAAACCCGCACCGACTTCGGAATAATAGTTAAAAGCCACATCCACGCCGAGCTGTAACAGCTCGGCACGCTCGTCCTCATAACGCGCAACCGCCGCGACCTTGCCCTGATAACCGGCAAGTTTCAGCATTTCCAGTGTGCTGCGCATTTCGGTCTGCGACGGTAACGCCAGCATCACCAGCCGAACTCCCTGAGTACTCACTTTCTGCCAGAACTCCATATCATCGGAGTCGCCGACCACCACATTGAAACCTTCGGTTTTCAGCGCGGCGACACGCTCAGCATCCGACTCCACTCCCCAGACCCGGCTGCCGTATTCCCGCTCCAGCGCACAATAAGCGCCTTTGCCTACCCGGCCCATACCGAGAATCAGCACTTTGGCTTCTTTCGGCTGCTCAAACCCCTGATGTGTTCCGGGCCGCTCAAAACGGTTGATGCTGTCTTTGCGCAGCGCGTAAATATGGTGCGCGCGGCGGTAAATAAAGCTGCTGAGAATAAACGACAGCGACATCACCAGCGCGATAATCACCAGCCAGTCCTGGCTCAGCCAGCCACGGTTCACACTTAGGCTGGCGACAATCAGACCGAACTCGCTGTAATTCGTCAGCGCCAGTGCGCTCAGATAAGACGAACGGCCAGACACACTGAAGCGCGCCAGCAAGGCAAAAAACAGCACAAATTTCACCGCCAGCAGAGCGGTCAGAAGTAACGCCGTCATCGCCATATCAAGGCTCGGCAAGGCGGTAAAACCAATGGAAAGGAAAAAGCCGATCAGAAACAGATCTTTGAAGTTCATCAGCACTTTGTACAGCTCGGCCGATTTGGCGTGGGATGCCAGCAACATACCGACCAGCAAGGCGCCCAGGTCGCCTTTCATGTTCACCAGAGTAAATAACTCTGAACCACCTAAGGCGAGAAAAAAGCCCAACAGCGGCAGTAATTCGCCGTGCCCGGCCTGACTGACCAAACGGTGTAACAGCGGCTTGACCAAAAACAGGCCAAATAATCCGAAGGCCCACAACGAAGGGGTTTTACCGGTTGAAGCCACCAGAAAGACCACCGCCAGAATATCCTGAATCACCAGAATACCGACCGCGATCTTGCCATGACGGGTTTTCAGCTCGGAGGCTTCCTCCAGCATTTTTACCACACAGACCGTGGACGAAAAGCTCAGGGCAAAGGCCACCAGCAGCGCCGCTGTCAGCGGAATATCAAAGTAATGGCTCAGTCCCAGCCAGGCTGCCAGCAACAAGACACCCGCCAGTAACACCACCCAGACACCGGTATGCAGCACACTGGTCAGCCACACTTCCTTTTGCATCAGCGCACGGATATTCAGCTTCAGGCCGATGGTAAACAACATCAGGGTAATCCCCAGATCGGCCAGCGCCTGCAGGCTGCCAACCGGTTGCACACCCATCGCATGCAGGCCAAAACCGGCGAGCAGATAGCCCACCAGCGGTGGCATTCCCAACTGTTTGACGACAAAACCACAAAGGAAGGCCACCAATACCCACAAATAATCCATGCAAGATCCTGTTACTGATTAAAACCCGCGCCCAGTATAGCGCGGGCAGAAGAGCAGAGGCCTGACACGGGTCAGGCCCTGTATGCGGAGGGTCTGCGGCCTGCGGAAAGATAGCGCGGTTTCAGAAGAAAACGGCGGTACGCAGATAGCCTCTGGTTTCACCCAGATCCTCATCCAGTCCGTGTGCCACGCCAAGCACGAACGGCAGCGCCAGGTTATAGCCAAGTACCACATCCACACCCAGCTCTGCACCAACCGCACTCAGCTGTGGCCGGTGCTGCTCACGGAACCAGGCACTGGCGGTCTGGGCCCAGGCGCCCAGCGAGATGTCACCCAGTCCCAGCGGGATCATGCCCCAGTTACGCTCAACCCGGGTCAGAAAACGGTTAAAACGAATCACACCGTTGTAGTATTTATGGCCGATCTGCACATCATCATCGTAGCCCGGCAAGGCAAACTGATCGCGGCCAAACAGCAGTGCTTCTTCCCCCCGGTTGCCACCAATGGTAAATGGCTCAGCGCCACGGTCGGCAATACCGCCTGCAACGCCGAAGCTCAGAGTATTACGCCCCGGCAGATCAAAGGTGTGCTTCAGGCTCGCCTGCCACTGGTCGCCGTTATAATCGCTGTTCAGGACATCATTGCTCTCGTAGACCAGATCAGCATAGGTGCCCCAGCCTATACCCGGCACATTGCGGTACAGCTCGCGGTTATCAAAACTCAGTGCCACACCGGCCAGCGTTTCTTCAAAGCCGTCACCACGATCGACACCGGCCGGCGCGCGTTCAATCTTTTCGTGATCAGCAACCAGACCCAGATGCAGCTGCAGCTGATCTTCAAAGGCATCCACTACATGATCACGGCGAGCGATCAGCAAATCTTCACGCTTGGCAGAATAATCATCCTCCAGCCCGGTATTCAGATCGCGATAGGAGTGCGTACGGTTCCACAGCAGCGACCAGCGGGTGTCATACAGATAACTGGCCGACACATCCGCCCAATCCTGTTTGAAATCCCATGACGCAGCAATGCTGTAGGTATGACGCCCTACCGCATCGTTGCCACTGGTGGTCAGTCCCAGTGCCGACGAGTATTCATCGATACTGAACAGCGGCAGCCAGTATTTAGGCGCCAGTGTCGGCCATGGGGAATAATCACTGCGCTCTGACGGCACCACGCCACTGACCGCCGGCGGATAATCATAGCGCCCCTGACGGCTGGCGATGCTGAAGCTGGTCAGCGCCCTTGGGGTCAGCATTTTCAATTGATAACCTTCGCTGGTGTAATCCTGATAGGCCACCTGACCATTCAGCCAGCGTGGCTGAAACGCGCCACCCACCACCTGCGTCCATTGTTCCACCATGCCGGTTGCCGGTTGCAGCACATAGAGGTTAAACACGCCGTCGTAGTCGGCACTGTAAAGAATACGGCCATCGGGCAGAAACTCCGGCTGATGCTCAATCGCCCGCGTATCGGTTAACGCCTGCCAGCGCAGCGTGCCCAGATCGAGCTTTTCCAGATTCCAGCCCTGCTGCGGACGTTTGAGCGATGCCACCAGCGATTGCCCATCCGGCGCAACATCGAAACTGCCCAGCACGGTTTTATCCCCGCCCTGCCACAACATGTGAGCATCACCATCGCGCTGCAGCAGCCACAACTCGCTCAGACCATGCACTTTACGGCTGCCAATCAGCTGCTGCCCATCTGCCAACCAGCGGATTTTACGCAGGCGCAGATCTTTGCTGATGCGCTTCCAGCCGCCATCCGCTGACCACAGGAAAACGTCATTCAGATCGCGGCCACTGGCATGGCTGATCAGACGCGAAACGGCCAGGGTGCCATCGGCGGCGATATCGGCATCGGTCACACCTTTGGTCGCGGTCAGGGAATGCACCGACCAGCCATTATCAGCCGAACCGTCCGGCTGCCAGCGGCTGATTTCTGCCCGGTCTTCACCGTTATCAATCACCTGCAGCAGCGAACCCTGTGCTGCGACAGTCACCTGCTGTGTATTGCTCAGTACCGGCAAAGCATCACCGGATATTTCCTGTGCCCGCAGTTTGTCTGTCGCAGGCGTAAAGCTGGCCAGCAACCACTGGCGGTAGTCATTCCACAGCGCCGGAAACGATTTGCCAAACACCTTCTTGGCCACATAGTTCTGCATCACATAGGGAATCAGCTGGCCGCTGAAATCGTTGAGATAACGACTCATCACGGCTTCGCCATAAGTCTCTGACAGGTACTGCCAAAAATAGGCGCCGTATAAATAGTGTTTACCGCGTGGCCAGTCACGCAACGGCACCACCACCTGATTCAGGTCATCGCCCTGATGGCTGTCCAGTTCCATACGCATCTGCATCGCATAGATGCTGCCGTCGAGGCGGCCATATCCGAGCGTGCGGTTGGTTTCCAGATAAACCGCCAGTCCTTCGGTAAACATAGAAGGCGTAAACACATGGGGAAACAGCCAGAACATACGGCCAAACACCTTACGGCCACTGCGGGGAATGCCCCGGCTCATATTCAGATGCAGTATGTGCACATATTCGTGACGGATCAGGCCGTGCAGCCACTCATCCATATGCTCAAGCCCGGCAACATCTTCAGCCGGGCTGGCAAACAGACGGATCTGCACAAAAGGAAACGGCGTGGCCCAACCATTGGAATAGTCGTAATCGTCCACCAGCACCATCTGCGTGCGCTCGTCCGGTTCCTGTGTGAAAAACGGCACCAGCTCATCGTGCACGCGCTCGGCAATGGTCAGCGCATGCTGCGCCATCTGATCGTAGCGGGCCGGATAATGCAGCTCGAAATGCGCTGACGTGCGGGTCTGCCAGTCGGTATCGGTACGATCCCAGGCCGCCGGAACGGCCAACACCCGGCCACTCAGCAGAGTAAATAACAGCAACAATGTTGCGCGACAGATAAAGGCTCCGTTCATGATTCGGCTTCCCTGAAAATAATGCCCGAAAATAGCGGATTCATATGACAACAACAAGCACGCCACATGCTTGCTGCACAGGTTAGGCTGACATAGAGTAGAGATCTGCAGGCACTTAGCAATGCGCCTGGCAGTAGGGAAGAACCGGTCACCGATTGCGATAAAAAACCTATTCACAGCCGGGAGAAATATCATGTCATGGTCAGACATTTATCGTCGCTACGCCCGCTATAACCGGACAATGAATCAGCAGCTGCTTGAGGCCTGTATGCCCTTAAGCCGTGAGCAACTGGAAAAATCCTGCGGTCTTTATTTTGACTCACTGCTTGGTACCTGGAATCACCTGCTGGTAACCGACATTCTCTGGCTCAAACGTTTATCTCTTATCTTTCCCATCCTTGAAGAGCTGCATGATCTGCCCACTCCGGGCGCATTAAACGTGATCCTCGCCCCCGATCTGAACAGCCTGCGTCCACTGCGCGAACGCCTCGACGATACCTATATACGCTGGTGCGATCTGCTGCGTGCCGATGACGCCCGCGATGTATTGCAATACACCAACAGCCGCGGCGAAGAGATGGCCAAACCGCTGGATCTGATCCTGCAGCATATTTTCAACCACCAGACCCACCATCGCGGTCAGATCACCGCAGAACTGAGTCGCCTGGGAGTTGATTACAGCGTCACGGATCTGCTGTTCACCCCTGATTTAACGGATTAAACCTGAACCGTCAGACCCCATAACAACAATAAAAAAACGCTAAGGAGCAGCCGTGCTAAACCCCAATATCTGGCGCAGCCAGCAGCGAGATTTTCACTGGCACGGCCAACGCATCGGTTTTCACGATGAAGGACAAGGCCCGGTCTTACTGCTACTGCATGGCCTGCCGGGCAGCAGTTGGGACTGGCACCGGCTGTGGCCCATGCTGACCGGCCAATTCCGCCTGATATGCCCGGATCTTCTGGGCTGTGGAGACTCCGACAAACCCGCCGAGCACAGCTACCGCTTACAGGATCAGGCACAACGGGTCATGGATCTGCTGAATCATCTTGATATCCGGCAATGCCAGATCATCGGCCACGATTACGGTGCCAGTGTTGGCCGGCAACTATTGGCCAACCCCGGCACCGTTCATATCAGCCGCTGCAGTTGGCTGTGCGCCCGCCCTGGCGGCGAGGCAAAACACTTTCTCTGGCGTGAGCTGCTGTTAGCCGGGCCGCTGGGACTGCTGTTCAGCCACTGCATTACCGAAGGTCTGTATGGTCGTTATCTGGAAACCCTGAGCGGCCCCTATACGCCCATCAGCAGTCAGACACGCCAGGATTTATGGCAATTATTGTGCGCCCATCAGGGGCGGCAAATTCTGCCTCTGCTGCTGCAATATCGCTACGAATTACCACTGAGCAACGAGAAAATACTGGCAACCGCCAGCCAGACCGCTCAGCAACACATCAACGGGGAATACGATCCACTGAGCAAACGCAGCCGCCAGCAGGACAGAGTTCAGCGGATAAAAACCGGACACTTCCCACATCTGGAAGATGCCGAGCACCTGGCCATGCTGTTAATTGATTTTCACCGTGATGATGGCGCCGACAGTCAGGCCGTGTTTCAGAACTTACTCAATAGCCGCGATGGCTGACATCAACGCCGGATAAAACACCCGCCTCAGCCGCGATCGGGTCGTGTTTAACACGCTCTCTGTTACGGCAACGCTCATTCCCTGTGGCGACAGCCTGGTGACAAAATCACATCAGCCGAGCGCTTCTCTGCTTTGCCTGTTATCAATAAAGTCATTAGACTCGCGCGCTCATTTAATCCGGACAAAGGCAAGGGACGTCAAGGATGCACACCACGGTAAAATCCTGTTTGGTCGCACTGACCATACTACTGAGCGGTTGCGATAATGATTTTGCAGCACTGGAATTTGGTCAGTCGGTGACCACGGAACGCAGCGTCTACAACGGTTCAGGTAATACCATAAAACCCGTATACCGTGACCATCTGGACGCGCTGCTGCGGGCGGAAGGTATCGACCCGGAGCTGGTCGATATGCGCGCTGATCAGGCTTCGCGCGGTCTGTCTGTCGTACTGAGCACGCCCATTTTCGGCGGCATCAGTGCTGAGCAGCAAGGGATTATAAAACAGGCACTGCAGAATATTATTGTCGGACGTACCACGCCGCTGGGCGTTCATCTCACATTGCGCCCGAATGATATGCAGACAGAATCCGCCAAGTATCATCAAGATGCCGCAGCCTTAGCGCAGGAATATACAACGAATCTTCAGGTTAAAGACGTACAGATCGGCGTTTCCTATGGCATAGCCGATATGCTGAACTCGGTCATGGCGGGTTCCAAAGAAAATAAAGGCGAAGCTTTTTGCAGTGTCAGCATGACGGTGGATCCGCAGCTTCCTTTTGTCGATTTAAAAGTCATAACCAGCGCAGACGGACAACCCACTCACGCTCTGGTTAAGAACTACAAGAATGCCTACACCCGCTACAGTATTCCCGTGGATATTGTGATTGCGCAACCCGATCTGCAGGCAAAACTGGCACGCCACGAGATACAGATGTCCACCGACATAACCCACAGCTCCGCCGGTCATTTAAACCGCAAGGGAACCAAAGAACTTGAACTGCAGCTGGGCACGCTGGGCGAAATTACCCATGAACACACCAAGGTCGGCTATCTGACCCACGGTAAACTGGAAGAAAAATGCCGGCAGATGGCCGCCGCGGCCGGGCGACCTTTTTCCTACCATATGGGCGATTCCCTCGACCGGCTGACAGCGGTGAGTTTCTACTGACCCATCGTGCAGAGCGCGGCAGTAAGAAGCGCTCTGCATCCGGTGTTCAGGCAGAGAGGTCTTAGCAAAGGTGTAATGGTAAAGGTGAATGGTAAAGGCGTGCTGGCAAAGCCACCAGGCTCCGGCACAACATCGTGAACATCAGAGAAAGCGCAGACTTTCGGCGGCAATAATGGCCAGCAGCGCCAGCACAAACCAGCCCCAGTGCCGAAACATCGGCGGCGGTAACGGATCGGTCACCGCATTGGCCTGATCGTATTCCAGCATCAGCCGCCGCCCGGCATCAAAATCCACATCATTGACCAGTACCCGCACGTAATTCTGCAGCGGTAATTCTCCTAACCCGCCGGTCAGATGAGCGCCTTCAATAAACCCCTGAATTCGGTGCTGCTCGAGCAGGCCAAGCACCAGATGGGCTTCCAGCGTATCGGCTGCCTGGTATACACATTTCATTCGACGGCCTCGTGCATCAGGGATTCAGGTAAGACTCAGCTTTGCTCAGGGAGAACCGATAAATCGGATAAGGACCCGCAGCCAGAATATCTTCACGGCTGTGACCAATCACCTGATGCAAAGCAGAACAGGTCAGATAAAGATAGTCGCCCTGGCGGCTGAAGCCATCGGGCCAGCGCAGATCAACGCTGCGCAACAATGTCTGCAATTCGCCAGCCGGAGTACGACGCACAATGGCCGAATGCTCCAGGTCAGAAAAATACAGGTTTCCGGCAGCATCCAGCGCCATGCCATCGGTCATGGTTTTTGGCCCCAGCGCTTCAACGCGGGCACTCAGAGTGGCGTAGGGTAAATCCGCATTTAACAGATCAGCGACACGGATGCGATACACCTGATCGGCGGCCACGGCGGCAAAATACAGCCACTCCCCGGCGTCATCGAGCGCAATACCATCGACACCGGGATTCACCGTAAACAAACCAAACAGCGTCATCGCCTGCCCCTGTACCACCGGTTCAAACGCTCCGGCACGGACACTGACATCGTTATGCAGCACACGACGACTGATACCCTCAGCACGGTCATACACCACCAGAGCCGGGGTGCGCGCCAGCAGGCTGGCATCCGTGATAAAGAAATAACGGCCATCGGCGCTGATGCGGAAATCATTGGCGTGCGCGCCCAACGGAAACACATCGCGCGGGAAACGATAACTGTGCAGCAACTCGCGGCTGTTAATATCAAACGCCAGCAGACGTACGCTGTTCAGCGCGTGGCGGCCATTATCCAGCAACCACAATTCATTATTGTGCAGGCGCAGCGACAGTACTTCGTTCAGTGCATGCTCTGCACTGCCACCGGGCTGCCACTCCGGCGCGGGAAAGGCACGGACTTCGTCATTCGCCCAGACGGCGACGTTGATATCGGGTGACGCTTCCGGGTGGAAGGTAAAAAAGATCCGCTGATCATCAGCCACCGCCAGATTCCCCGGCGGCAGCGGCAGACTGACCATCTTCTCCAGTTCAGTCGATGGCAGCAGCGGAGCAGCGCTGCGGTCCGGGAAAGAAGCACTCTCAACATAAACCAGGCGTACGCTAAGCAGAACAGCGACAACAAACAGCAGCATTACGGTCATCCAGCGGCTGAGCATGACAACTCCTTTTTATTATTAATCTGAACAGACAGTCATTCGCGCTGGCACAAAGTAGCAAAGATCGCCGCGCAAGGGAAAAATCGCTTCAGCCATAAACCGCTCCTGCCTACCCGCCATGCGGCACATAAGGTAAAGTGCCGCGTTTTATCCGGGGGCCGGTAACAACACCGGGCATGCAGTGGAACTTGATATTATTTACCTTGATGACGAGCTGGTGGTCATTAACAAGCCCAGTGGCCTGCTGGTACACCGCAGTGAGATAGACCGCCATGAAACCCGTTTTGCCCTGCAATTATTGCGTAACCAGCTGGGGCAACGGGTGTATCCGGTACACCGTCTGGATAAACCAACCTCCGGTGTTCTGGCCTTTGCCCTGAGCCAGGAAATGGCCAGCCTGATTACTGATCAATGGCGTCAGCGGGCGGTCGACAAACGCTACCTGGCCATCGTGCGTGGCTGGATGCCGGAGTTCATCCACCTCGATAAACCCATGGCACCACCGGTCGACAAATACGCCAAACACGAAAGAATCAAACCCGAGCAGGAAGCCATCACCGACTTCCGTGCACTGGGCAACGCCGAGATTCCGGTGCATATCGATAAATACCCGCAGTCACGCTATTCGCTGGTGGAATGCATTCCGCACACCGGCCGTAAGCACCAGCTTCGCCGTCACCTTAAACACCTGAGCCATCCGATCATCGGTGACGCCCGTTACGGTAAAGGCCGCCACAGCCGCTATTTCCGCGACCAGCTGCAGGCACCGCGACTGCTGCTGCATGCCGCCCAATTAACCATGAGCCATCCGGTCAGCGGCGAAACACTGACCTTCAACGCCCCTCTGGATGCGATCTGGCGCCGCCTGATCGAACAGTTTGGCTGGTTTGATGCCCTACCGTCGGCACTGCAATTTGACGCACAGGATGTGCCGCATCCATCGCTGGATTGTTTCCTTAATATCACGGATGAAGACGACGAAGAGAGCGCCTGAGGGGCTATCAGAATCATCCACAACGGCGCCGGAGCGCGCCGTTTCTGGATTTCTCGTGGTTATGCACATTTTCTGTGGATAATTCTTTGGGTAAGTTTCTGATAACTGCCCTGAATCCAGTATTCATGCGGCTTCAGGTCAGATTGGCTGAAATAGCAACAAAAGCCAAATCTTATATATTTCAATGAGTTATCTACTGCATTCTGATTTGTTTCAGTTTTTTGACTTTTGAATGTCCGTTCAAAAAGCGCGGCCTGTCAATGTGCATAACCGCTTTGAGCAATATTTTTTATGTCAAGAGCAAAACAACGCCAGAGAGCCCAAAAATGTCCTCAGTGCCACCCCGGACAGGCTGACATACTATCCACAAAAACTGTGAATAACTTTGTGGGTAAGCACTTTAAAAGTCGCTGTTTTTCGCATAAACAGCGGCCTCCTCTCAAATTGGTCATTTTTTAACCACATGAGAAAGTCTTTATTTTTCAATAACTTATAAAAATCAATAGTCCATTTGCCTATTTTCAGGCCAAATTGACTGAGATTGAACCGGGCTGGCTGTGGATGTGCATAAGATGCATCATCTGAGTTCACGATGCGCCAAAATGAAGCCGTCCAGTGAACCCGATTGGGCACCTGACGACGCCCTTCAAATGTAAGGCCTGCAAGGTAAGCAGCTACTTATGTCTATTTATCTGTGGATAAGACTGGGGGCAAATCTTGAAAAAGTCGCCCAATCAGACTCCGGCCATGCCGGAAGGGCCACGCTTACGCGCCGACGTATTGTAATATTTCTTATATAAAACAATTGGTTAGATATTTTTAACCGCGAAGTATTCATTATTGTATGAACGGTGATTACCCGCCGATATGAATGTGTATAACCCTGCTCTTATGCGGTGCAGACAGACAACATAAGAGCAGGCATAAAAAAACCTCCCGCAGGAGGTTTCTTGCAAAGCCTGTTAGAACTACATCACACCCAGACGACGGGCCAGGTCATCCGCCGGCATATAACCCGGAAACAGACGACCGTCTTCAACCACAATCGCCGGGGTACCGGTGACACCGACTTCCTGGCCAAGATCGTACTGGGCGGCAATCGGCGCACCACAGTCTTTGCTCTTGTCCATCATCGCCACAACTTGTCCCTGCAAGGCACGGTACTGATCTTCCAGCTCAGAGGAACCACCGGACTGACGCAAACGCTGACCCAGCATGTTCATATCGCGCTGAGTGTTCTTCATGCTGGTCATCGCCGCCTTACGATCTGCCTGGCACCAAACATAGTTAATCTTGCGATAGGAATCGGTCAGCTCACCATTGCGCGGGTCTTTGATTCCGGCACGCGGATACGCCAGATAACGCACGGTAATGCCCAGTTCGTTCAGGCGTGGAATTTCCTGGTGCAGCTTCTGGCAATAGCCGCAGTCAATATCGGTAAAGACATTGATCAGCGCTTTCTGCTCACCCTTTGCCTGGAAGACAACGGTCTGATTATCGCTAACCGCCGCCAGACGCTCAGCACGTTTGGGGTTGTTGCGGTTCTGGGTAATATTCTGCGGGCCTTCGGCACCCAGTTCGTATAATTCGTCACGGTAGATAAAGTGGCTAAGATCCGGTGTCATGTGCATCACCGAACCGTCAATCAGAACCACTTCCAGAATCTGGTTGCCCGCCAAAGGCGCAACTTCCCGAACCTGCAGACGCGGGCCAAAAGCCTGCACCAGCTTGGCTTCGACCTGCTTATCGAGCGGCAGCGCTTTAGCGGCATCTGCGCCCATTACCGGTAACGTCAGGCTCAGGCCCAGCGCGGCGGCTAAAAGTGTTTTTTTCATTACTGCAACCTTTACGTCATCATTCAGGCTTGGAGGCCCAGAGCCCATGGTTTGTTCCGGGCCCTACCCTTTCAAATGCGCCTGCCAGTGTCAAGAATACAGAATCACCGACCCCGTACATCTGCGCAGCAGTATACCAGCCATGCATGCCATACAGATGACAAGCTGGGCTATGATCACAAAAACAGTCGCAAAACAGGCATAAAAAAACGGGCCAGAGGCCCGTTTTTTCAGCAAGAGAAGGATTAAACCTTTTCTTTGATACGTGCAGATTTACCGCTACGCTCACGCAGGTAGTACAGTTTCGCCTGACGCACATCACCGCGACGCTTAACAGCCAGGCTGTCGATCATCGGGCTGTGAGTCTGGAAAGTACGCTCAACGCCCACACCGTGGGAGATTTTACGTACAGTGAATGCAGAGTTCAGGCCACGGTTACGCTTACCGATTACAACGCCTTCGAACGCCTGCAGACGCTCACGACTACCTTCTTTTACTTTAACCTGTACAACAACGGTATCACCGGTGCTGAATGCAGGGATATTGTCTTTCAGCTGCGCATTTTCAATCTGCTGAATGATTGGGTTCTTGTTGCTCATTGTTCGCTCCTTAACAGTCTGCTGAGTTCTGTTCTAGCTCTTGCAGATACTCTGTCAATAACCTTTGTTGCTCGTTTGTCAGTTCCAGCGCCTCCAGTAAATCCGGTCTGCGCTGCCAGGTTCTTCCCAGTGACTGTTTAAGTCGCCACTGGCGGATCTTCTCGTGGTTGCCACTCAGCAACACGTCCGGTACAGCCTGCCCTTCGTACACTTCCGGGCGGGTGTAATGTGGACAATCCAGCAAGCCTTCCATAAAGGAGTCCTGCTGTGCCGATTGGTCATGCCCCAGTACACCAGGTACCAATCGGATCACGGCATCCATCAGCGTCATCGCGGCCAGTTCACCGCCACTGAGAACAAAATCGCCAAGAGACCACTCTTCGTCGACTTCGCGCTCAATCAAACGCTCATCAATACCTTCGTACCGTCCGGCCACCAGAATCAGTTTGTCGCGCTGAGCAAGCTCTAACACGCCGGCCTGATCCAGCTTGCGTCCCTGAGGTGATAAATAAATCACCTTAGCGCCTTCCCCGGCAGCCGCTTTGGCTGCGTGGATGGCATCCTGCAGAGGCTGAATTTTCATCAGCATGCCAGGGCCGCCGCCGTATGGACGATCGTCCACGGTCTGGTAGTTATCGTAGGCGAAATCACGGGGATTCCAGCATTCGATACTTACTTTTTCCTGTTTGACTGCCCTCCCGCTGACACCGTAATCGGTGAGTGCGCGGAACATGTCAGGAAATAGGGAAATAACCCCAAACCACATCGTTACAACACCGGGCTTAAAAATCCGGGTCCCAGTCAACCTGGATTTCACCGTTATCCAGATTAACCTCAAGAACGATTGTTTCTGCGTATGGAATCAGACGCTCACGCTTATCAATGCTGCCTTCGCAACCTTTTACGCTGATCACCTGATTACCGCCGCCGGAATCAAACAGTTCCTTCACCTGGCCCAGCCACACGCCGTCGGTGTTAACCACCTTCAAGCCTTCGAGCTGGAACCAATAATGTTCGTCTTCTTCGAGTTCCGGTAACTCCGAGGTTGGAACACCGATTTCAACCTGAGACAACGCCAGAGCGGCATCACGGTCGGTAATTCCTGTCAGAGCTACGGCCAACCCTTTCGGCTGGAGCTTGCTGTCGGTCACCTTGAATTCACACCACTGTCCGTTAATACGTAACAGCCAGGTCGGGTAATCCAGGATATTGGTCATAGGATCAGTGTACGAATACACCTTCACCCAGCCTTTAATACCAAATGCGGTGGTTACTTTTCCGAGGACGGTGATTTCCTCACCCGCAATCTGGTCGTTCAACATCAGAACTCCGGTCGTCGTCAATTAAGCCTGAGCTTTTTTGACTTGCTTCAGTAAGCTGGCTACGCGATCAGTCGGCTGAGCACCCTTGGCCAACCAGTATTCAACGCGTTCTGCGTCGATACGCAAAGCTTCTTCCTGGCCGCGAGCAACAGGGTTAAAGAACCCAACGCGCTCGATAAAGCGACCGTCGCGAGGGCTACGCGCGTCAGCTACGTTAATGTGATAAAAAGGACGTTTTTTAGAGCCACCACGGGCCAAACGGATTACTACCATAGTTTCAGATCACTCCGATCGTTTTATCAAGGGACAGGTTTTGGGATCGCCTGCCGTTCATCAAACTCATCTGTCCCAATGCTCAAAGCGGCACAACTGTGCACGCAAAGATGGCACCCATCCAGACGAGACCTAATAAAAGGGCGCGTAGTGTATAAAATCTGCCCTGTTGCCACAAGCATTCATTCACCAACGCGATATCGCCCTCAGACCGCACTGTCTTTGAGTTTGTTACGGTACAACCACTGTTTAACCAGCAGCGCGGTCAGCGGGAAGGTCAGGATGTACAAAAGCACCACGGCCGCGCTCAAATCGAGCCACCAGCCGAGTATCAGAGCGACACCAACGGCCGAGTCGATCTGATCAAGCGCGATAAACCAGTAACGCTGTTCTTCCGGCACCTGTCCCGGTGCAATCCCCAACCGACGCTTAAACCAGGAATTGGGCAATTCGCCGAGAATATAACCAACACCAGCCATTGCGCCGGCCAGCAGCAGTGAATAACCACTCCACACGGTCGGCCAGCCCAGCGCCTGAAAGACCTGTTCCAGTGGCCACAGACAGAGCGCGCCCAGCGCCGTCAGCAGCGGCACTAATAAAACGCCGCGCCAGGTTTTGTTGCTACCAAAGGCCGATTTCCACACCGGCCGGGCAAAAGACGGCAGTACATCATTGCTGACACACCACATATGCGCCACGCCGCCAATCACCACTGGCACCTGCAGATACAGCGCCATCAGCAGCGGATGCAACGGCGCCTGTGCGCCCTGAGCCGCCAGCGTAGTAACGCACAGCAGTGAAAATCCACCCAGCGTAATCCACAGCATCTGCGCCAGAGAAGTGAACTTAAAGAAAGGCCGGGCGCGCAGCATCTGTACCGAGAACCACAGCAACGCCAGCGCCAGCAGAGCTTTAATAAAGGCGCAGGCCCCCAGCCAGTGCTCCAGCAACACCAGTGGCGCAATAATCAGCAGGCTCCAGAATACCGGCATGCCCAGATAGGCAGGACGGGCGCTGCCCTTACTCGCGTCCTCGATATTGCCGGTCTGATTAAATACCGACAGGCGGATACAGCCTGCGGCCACCATCGCTACCAGGGCCACGGCATAAATACCATCAAAACCCCACTGCAACAGGATCAGCGCCGGACTGACCAGATAAATCAGCACATCCATAAAGCCATCAAGGTAACGCCCGAACTCACGGGTCAGCCCCCAGCGCCGTGCTAACAAGCCATCCAGCGCATCGGCGGTCATCGCCAGAAACAACAGCGCCAGCGCCGTGAGCAACTCCTGTTGCAGGGTAAAAAACAGCGCCAGCAAGGTCAGCGGAACACTGCTCAGGGTGATCAGATCAACCCGGTTAAGGCGGATAATCCAGCCACCGGCCGGTAAACTGCTCATAGTGATGTACTCTCCGTTTTGTTCCAGGTAACCACCCTGTCGGTACGGCCTGCAGCCGCCATCTGACGCAGCAACGGCCGGTCAATCTTGCTGTTGTGGCGGCCATCCACCGGCATGTACTTCAATCGGGCAACCTGCCATTCTCCGGCTGGCAGCAAGGCCAACAACGCACTTTTAAGGTTTTCCAGAGGCTCATCACAGCAGACAAATAACCAGCCCTGCTGCTCATGGCCAATCAGCGCGCTGCGCTGTACACCGGCCAGCGCATCCAGCTGTTGCTCCAGCCAGAGCGGCTGCAAACGGCGCTGGCTGCCAAGCTGCACCGCATCTTTTACCCGGCCACTGAGCCACAGCCGGCCCTGCTCATCGAGCCAGCCGGTATCGCCGGTACGGTGCCAGACCAGCCCATCGGCGCGCGGGATTTTGTTTTCCGCATCGGCCTGAGGGTTGTGGTAATAACCGCGCAGCACATGATTACCTGCCACCAGTATTTCGCCCTCTTCGCCCACGCCACAGCGACCGTCGAGCAGGTGACTTTCATTAACCAGACGTTCATTGTTTTCAGGCAAATTGCAGATCAGCACATCGGTGGCTTCGGCAATATCGCCTACCAGCAAACCGGCCACAGCGGGCTGATCGCCAGCGGTCAGATAATCCTGCAACCGCAGCGAGGCAATGGGCTCCGCTTCTGTCGAGCCATAGGCAATACGCGCATAGGCATCAGGGAATACCTGCAACAGATCGCGCGCCAGCAACTGGCTGACCGGAGCACCACCAATCACCAGACTGGTGATCTGCGGCAGCGTCGCTTTACGCAGTAACAGCTCATCACACAGGGCGCGGAAATAGGCCGGCGCACCACTGATGCGGGTAACCCCCTGCTGCTGCCAGCATGTCAGTACCGCCGCCGCATCCACCTTTGCCGGAGCAGCCAGATCCACCTGTGGTAAACAGCTGCTCATACCGCAGCTGAGGTTATGCAACACCATGACCGGAAAGCACGGGCTGTCACGTTCGCCATCAGCATCCGGCCAGTGATGGCGAATCGCCGCATGCTGGGCATCCAGACTGGCGTGAGTACGGTCGGCGCCTTTTGGCCGACCGGTACTGCCGGAAGTAAAGGAAATAAGACCATGATCCCCTGCAGGAGGCGCCGCCAGCTGCGGCCATGTGCCGCTACCAACAGACGCCAGCGCTTTATTCAGCGAGCGGCTGCCCAGGGTTTTCCGGTCAATACTGAAGCGCTTTAAAGACCAGAGCTCAGGAATCAGCCAGAACCAGCGCAACAGCGCCTGCATACTGACAATCGCCACCGGGCGGGCATCGGCCAGCGCCATACGGATTTTTTTACGCCCCATGCCGGTATCGATAAACACCGCCACCAGACCCGACGCCAGCAAACTCAGCACCACCGCATACAGATCGACCGATGGCCGGGCGATCACCACCACCCGCTCACCGGGCTGCAACCCCTGCTGCTGCCACAACGACTGCAGTGCGGCAACACGCTGCATCAGCTCGCCATAGCTACATTGCTCAGCGCCCAGACAACGACGCCCCTGCATCAGTGGAATATCCAGCGCCAGCCGCTGCGGATTACGCTGCGCCTCTTCAAGCACATGACGGCAGAAATTCAGCCCGCTCATATCAGCCTTCCTGAGCAGCCGCGCGGGCCAGCTGTTTGGTAAACAGACCATACACCCGCACTTCTTCGCCGTTGTGGGCATAACGCAGTGACGGGTTATCTTCACGCACCAGAGCCGCTGCCACGCGCTGATAATGCGGTGCCGCCCAGCAGGTCAGCTGCATAGACATCAGGGTGAACAGACCAGCCTGACGATAATCGGGATGAATAGCCCCGGTTTTCGCCAGCGCCAGACGCGGCTCAGGCAGCAGTGCCGCATGCTGGTCGTAGCGAATATCCGCAGCCTTCACCGATGAGCCACAGACCGAAGAGAGCACCTGCAGCGGACTGTAATCCGGATAGCACAGGAAAAACCCGGCAATGGCACCACTTTTATGCCGCACCAGTACCGACGACTGCGGGCAGAGCTTGCGCGCAAAAGGCTCACCACAGGCGGCGACAAACTGTGCTTCGCTGATCGGGCTGTAAGCAAAGTTCTGGCGGAACATGCGGTCGATTAACGGATACAGCTCCGGCAGATTATTCATCCAGGTGTCGCCATCCAGACGGCTGACAATAAATTCACCCTGCAATTGCTGTAACGCCTGCGCCAGTGGTTTTTCCATCTGCTGCGCCAGTGCCGGTAAATTATTATTAATGCGGGTGTAATAGCGGTAATGAATGTCGTAACCCAGTGCCTGTAATTGTTCGCCATAACTGAGCGGATTATAGGGTTCGCCGGCAAACACCGGCCCCGGCATACCGCCCTGCTCATCGGCCAAGCGCAAACGGTAGGGGCCGTAGGTATTAAAATTAATCGGCCCGTAAATACGCTCCGCGCCCTGTTCCGCAGCCCAGCGCTCAAAGCGGGCGAATAAATCCCGCTGTGCATTCAGTACCGTGTCGTTGTCGCCGCTGTTTTCCCAGAAACCGAAATAGGCAACGGCTTCATCATTAATACGCTGCTCGGGATTAAAAAAACCGGCTAAACGACAACCATCTGCGGTTTCTGCCCAGGCACGGCCAGCACGGAAATAATCATTTGCCGTACTGAACTGACGGCGCACTGCGGCTTCGTCTTCACCCAGCCAGAAGGCATCGTCGCTGTACCGCTCACGGGCAATACGGAAAAACTCATCACTCAGTTGCGGGATGCTGTTCATGCCACCGACTCCTCGGCCGCAGCCACAGACTCGGCGGCATTAAATTCCAGCCGCTCTACACGGCCACTGGAACCATCCATGCGCACCAGCTCCTGGTCGGCCAGTAATTTGGTTAAGCCCGGAATACCCACCACCGCAGGAATACCCAGTTCACGGGCCACCACCGCCGAGTGGCTGAGGGTAGAACCACGCTCCACCAGAATACCGCCAGCGGTCGGGAATAACGGTGCCCAGCCCGGATCGGTTCGCACGGTGCAGAGAATCTGACCATTTAAATTCAGTTCATCGTCCGGCGAGAAAATAAGCCGCACTTTCTGCTCAACAATACCCGGATAACAGCCGGTGCCCTGCAGGCTGCCATCGGCGGCTGCGGTTTCTTCCTGAGCATGCGGATATTCAAAGCGGTTATTGCAGTACAGTGGCCCACGGGTGTGGAAATGATGTGGTGGTTCGTCCGCTTCGTAAGACGCGAACTCCGCACGACGGATTGCCACCAGCGGTTTTAAATCAGCAGTCACAGAACGGCCGTCGGCATAGGCGTAGATTTCTTCCAGAGTCAGATAAAAAATATCTTCGGCCTGTTCCAGTTGCGAATAAAACGCCAGCTGCTCACCGAGCTGACGGAAAATATCGCGGTACAGACCAAACATCCGGGTGCGCGCCAGACGCATGTTTTCGCGGTTACGGATGGCATCGCGCAGGCGGCTTAAATCACGCTGGAATTTTTTTAAGCCCCGGCGACCGAACTGCTTCTGCAATGCTGGTAATACCGCCTGCTCTGCTTCAGCGCGGAAACGGGCTTCGTTTTCGGCCAGCGTCGCCAGGGTCAGATCGTCACGGCTTAAAAAGTTTTTCAGCACCGCAAACATAAAGGAAGCGTCCTGACGCAGCGTTACCGACTCCAGCTTCAGCTCACCCATGGTGCGGTCGCCGTACAGTTCAATGTACTGCAGACAGCGGCTGTGGAAATCCGGGAACTTTAATTGCAGCAGAACCAGAAGCTGATCGTTTGGCTGATCTTTTAAGCACGCCAGCAATTCTGGCTGTGTGCGCGCTTCATCACATAAACGCAGCAGGAATTTGGTTGGCTCGGTACTTTCGATGCCTTCTTCACCGGACAGCAAATTGTTCTGCACCAGTGCCGGATTTTCTACACCGAGTTTTTCCAGCCAGCGGTGCACCTTGCCATTCATCATCATGACGTAAAAATCGTTAACGATGGGCGTGGTCCAGTTATTCAGCAGGGTTTTATCCAGCGTACGGCTGAGGCTGATTAATGCATCCATGCTCAGGCTGTGCAGTTTATTACGCTCTACCCGGGCATATTCAGCGGCAAAGTGCGCGCGGAATTCAGCCACCAGATCATCCATTCGGCGGAAACGGCTGAGCATGGCAAACAAGGCGCGCAACATCTGCGGCAGGCGTGCCAGTTTTTCGCGGCCACTCAGTTCACGGTCCTGAATCAGATCCACCGGATCGGTCAGGCCCATCATGCGTTCCATATCGGCTTTATTGGTACGGAAAGATGGCAGGAATAATAACCCGCGATACCAGTTATTAATGTTGTAATACACCCGGCCACGAATCAGACCGAGCATATTTTCCAGCATATCCTGATGCTGCTGTACGACATTTTCACGCACACCCAACAAACGCAGGGTCTGCTCGTATACGGTTTTATAAGCGCGATTGGCAAAGCTGAAGGTCAGCGGTGTGGTTACCCCACAATAGGATTCCTGAATATTGGAATTATCCCAGACCTGCAAACGGTCGCTGTCCGGGTTCTGTTCCGGCAGGCGCGTCACCGGACGCGCCTGCAGAATATAAAACGCACCGTCTTTCAGACACCACTCAATATCCTGCGGTGCGCAATAGGCTTCCGCAATGCTGCGCCCCAGATCACGCAGGGCAAAAATCTGCGTGTCGGTTAAACAGGCAACCGCACGTTTATCGGCGGCCACTTCCTGTTCACGGGTGCCGCCCTGTTCAGCATCCTGCACCAGACACAGGTCTTTATCATTCACCTGTACGCTGAGTTCATTGCTGCTTAAACGCACGCTGATTTCATCGGCATTACAGTGGCCGGAAACCAGACCTTCACCACAACCCCAGGTGGCCGAAATAAAGGCTTCGCCACGATCACCATTCACCGGGTTGGCGGTGAACATCACACCGGCCACATCGGCATCAATCATGCGCTGAATAATAACCGCGGCATTAATGTCGGTCAGGCTCAGACCTTTCTGGATGCGATAAGCCAACGCACGGGCATTAAAGGCACTCTGCATGACGGTAATAATGGCCGCGGCAATCTGCTCTTCACCACGTTGATATAAGCAGCTGTCCATTTGTCCGGCAAAAGACGCGCCTTCAGCATCTTCACCCACCACCGATGAACGCACCGCCCAAAAGCCCTGCGCCAAAGCATCGCTGCCAATGGCCGTACGCACGTCATCGGCAATGGCAATTAATAAACCACCCTCACGGATTTTCTGCTGAATACCTCGGGCAACCTGTTCCAATGCGCTGCTATCGGGTTGATCCCCCAGTGATGCCAGTTCGGTTTCAATCCACCGTTCAAGATTCAGCGAACGTAATTGCGCACGGAAAGCAGCAACCGGAACTACCCACCATTGCGGCACCTGCAGACTATTAATGGCCAGCGTCTGGCGGCTTAAAAACGCCAGATTAAAGGCTTTACCGCCGACCTGATCGGCACTCAGCGCTGCGGCCTGCAGCGCGTCCAGACAATAATTAGCCGGGCTGTTTACAGTGTCTTTTTTCACAGGTTTTGATCTCCGTTTTGCAGACGCTGAATTTCCAGATCCAGCAAACGACGGAAAGTACTTACCACGCGTTCCATAAACGGATAATGTCGGAAGGTATGCGCCATGATGTACATCGGCATACGGTTAACTGTTAAATCCCACAGCGACAGAGTAAAGCCGTAACGCCATTGTGCGGCATCGAGCGTCACGCCCGCCGCCTGCTCCAACTGCACCCGGTGACGTTCAATCAGATCCTCTACCAGTTGCGGATCAAAATCCGGCGTCAGTGCAAAGGTTAATAACTCGGCAAGATCGTGTTGCGGGGCCTGAACGGTCGCCAGTTCCCAGTCATAAGCACACAGCGTCAGTTCATCACCCTGACGGCGGAAAGCAATATTGCGTGGGTTAAAGTCGTTATGGATCAGGGTTTTTGGCAACGCATCCAATTCGGGATACCACTGCTCCATGCTGTACACCCGATCGCGGAAACGGACCATATCATCAGCGCTGAACCATTCCGGAAATTCCTGTTGCGCATGCGCACCGAGCATTTCCCACAGACGGGTTTTTTCCAGCATATTGGCGCTGGTCGGTGCATCACAAATCCAGTCTTGCGCCAGCAGTTCGTCTTCACGGTTCAGCCAGATGCTGTGAACCTGAGCAATGCCATCCACGGCGGCATTAAAATGCTCGGCCGTCCAGCCGGAGGTATCGTCGGCGGAATCCATTAATTCCAGACCGTCGAGATATTCCTGCACAATGACATAGGCTTCACGTGAGGCATCGGCCCAGGCCATATAAGTGGTCGGAGCAACGCGGCGGAAACGTTCATCCTGCTGCGCCATCACTTCCAGCTCACGCACATGACAACCACGGAAGCCGACATGCTTACGGAATTCGTTATAGGCATGCGCCAGACGCGCATCACACATCGACGCCATAGAGTTAAGCATCAGGATAACTTCGTCATCCAGCGGCTTTACTTTTACCATCACATCCAGTGTCTGATCGGCATCGTCCAGTGTCAGGCGGAACGGATAATGACCAACCAGCTTATTAATTTTATGCGCTGTCAGTTCGGTAATAATGCTGCTGCCTTTACCCGACAACGTCAGACTCTGCTGCGCGCTGACCTGCACGTTGCGGTTTAAACCCTGCGATAATGCACGGCTGAAAAACTCCGGATTTAAATCACCGAGTTTTAACCATTCTACCGGGCGGTTACGGCCGAGTTTTTCGTGGGCACGGGCAAACTGATCGCTGGCGATGGCCGACAGCGTGGATAAATCCAGCGCCAGACAGTAACCGGCAATCACTTCAGCCAGTTTATGCGCGCAGCCAGGACCGGCACAGCCAATCATCTGCAGGCATTCTTTCTGCTGCGGCAAACTGGTACCGCCGCCGACCGTACCGACCACCAGACTTGGCAGACGCAGCGTGGCGTAAATCGCATTATCATCGGTCATTTCCATATGCAGCTGGCCGATGGCCGATTCGTGCACACAGGCAATGTCCTGACCGGTAGCGGTAAACATCGCACCAATAACGTTGGCGATATTAATATTCAGGCCAACCATACCGGACGCAATACTGCCGCCAACGAAGTGGTTATAAGCCGTGAAGAGTTCACGCGCGCTGACTTTTAATACCTTGCGGCAGACATCATCACTGAGTACGGTTTCAGCCAGTACCCGCACCCCACGGCCACGCAGAAAAGAGTTATAGGTTACTTTTTTATCGTTGGAGAGGTTGGCCTCAACCATAAAGTTTTCAAACTCTATGCCTTCAAAGGCACGCATTTCAGCCAGAATCCACTGGCATGCCTGCCAGGTGCAGGTGGTGGTCATATTCTGACCCGCAGCATCACCGGTTTCATACACAAACTGTACGTGCACCGTGCGGCCCATTAATTCGGTATGCACTTCCACCAGATTGGCGTAGTTTGAATATTTACGGGTTTGGGCGGCAATTTCGTGCTGATGATCTTTGACCCATTCGGCAAAAAATAGCGCCGAGGATAAATCGCTTAATACAAAGATCGGTACACGCAACATACGCTGACCGAGTACCCGCACATTGACACCACCGGCACGGGAAATAGCCGTTGCACCACGGGTAGCCGACGCCACCAGTGCGCCTTCAGAGGTTGCCATCGGCGCATAAAATAAACCGTTCGCGTGCTCACCGCGAATATGCAGTGGCCCGGCCACACCGACCGGAATTTCGACGGTGCCGATTAACGCTTCGATATTACTGACCAGCGCTTTCGGATCGAGGGTGATATCGGCCACACGCTCCATCGCCGCACCGGTTTCATTACGGACAAAACTCAGACGTTCCTGACGGGCGTCTTCGGTGTATAACCCCCGCGCCGGTACTTTCGGCAAGGTCAGTTCGTCGTATAAACGGCCATCATCTTCTGCTGCACGCTGACGCAGGGCGTAGCTGAGCTGCCATAACTGGCGACTGTTTTCCGCAGCGTTTTCACTATCTGTCTCGTTGCGCAATACCAGACGCCATAATTTAGAATTCTGCGCGACCTCCAGTTTGCTGATGATTAAATCCCGCAGCACATACTCTTTGTCAGCCAGAACCAGAGTCACCGTGGTAAAGGCGGCATCCAGCTGCCATTGCTCGCAGGGCTCGGCCAACACGCATAAATGACTTTTGGAAACATCTACCGCTTCAGCGTTACGCCAGTTTTCGCCACATTGCAGGCTGACGGTTGCCTGATGTTCATTGCTGAATTCATAACGGGCTTGTGTGGTATATACGCGTGCTTTTTTCATGCGCTCGCTCCCAGCAGGTGAATGTGTAATGCAGCGGCGATAATGACCACCAGATAACCAAGAAGCATGGTTAATGCCACGGCTTTTTCGTTATTTTCGCGACCACTCTCATGGGGTGCTTTTTTGAATTGAATAATGGCTTTCAGTGCTAACGCCAACACCAGAATAAGCAGCACGGCATAAACGGCTAATACTGCAACGTCCAGCAGCCACAGCAATACCAGCTGGTTAATCACCATGGCGCAGACCAATACGATGACCAGATTGGCCGCACCCTGTACGCCAAGAATGCGCGAGTAAGAATCAACGGTGTCACGCTCTTCTTCCGGGCCACGGGTTTTACGGGTAATTTCAAAACAGAAGCCGCTGATAAACGCCAGGCTCATCATGGCCATTAAAGGTGCCGAGTTCAGTAACTGCATTACCGGCAATTGTGGTTGCGCCATTGCCGCCAGCCAGAGCACGATCAGCGGCATAATCGCCATATGACTCAGGGCATACAGCAGCAGACGTTTTTCCAGCCAGGCGCCACAGAAAAACTCCGCACCCATTAAACACAGGTAAACAAACATCACGGCCCAGGCGATCAGGGCATCGGTACCCAGAAACAGGCTCCACAGCAGCTGGGCAATTACCGCAATAATGCCCAGACCTTTCAGGTGCATCAGGGTAATACGACCACTCTGCAATACACGTTGCGGATGGTTTTTAACATCCAGCTCGTAATCTTTATGTTCATCAAAAATACGGATGGTTAAAAATAACGACCAGGTAATCAGACAGGCAACAATATCGCTCCAGTTAAAAAACCATTCACCCTGACTGGCACGAACCACAGTGGCGGTAACCAGGTAGAGAATAAAAAACAGCAAGGCATTGGCAAACGGGAAACGTTCGTCCATCCAGGCACGAATACGGCGCAGCAATGGCTCGCCGGCAATAACAGCAGAGTTAGTCATAGAGAGCTCTCAGTTCAATTTTAATAAACAGGAAAATCAGAAAAGTCAGTCGCGATCCAATATCATCAGCAACAAAGGTAAAAGAATAAGGTCAGCCAGTAAGGCGACCATAACCGTCAGCGCCATTAATCCACCCATGCCCCAGGTCGGCGAGAAAGGTGACAACAGCAACAAGGCAAAACCGGCAGCCAGCACCAGGCTGGTAATAATCATGGCGACGCCAACGGTAGAAAATGCGTATTCGATGGCCGCTTCGGTACTTTCCCCTCTGGCGCGGGCGCTGCGATACTTGGCAAGAAAATGCACGGTGTCATCAACCACCAGGCCAAGACTCATACAGGCAACAATGCTCAGCCCCAGATCGACATGGCCACTGATATAACCCCAGATACCATAAGCCAGCAGTGCCGGCAGTAAATTCGGCACCAGACTGATCAGCCCGAGGCGCACCGAACGTAACACCAGCATCATAACGGCCGAAATTAATACCAGCGCCAGTAATGTGCCCTGAAACAGGCTGATGCTGTTGCGGTCAGAAATCTGGGCGAACACCATATCCAGACCACTGCCCGGAGCGATACTCAGCGCCGGAGTATGTTCTGCCGCCCAGTTAAGCAGTGCCTGATCAAAGGCCACCAATTCACGCGAGGTACGCTTAAATAAATGCACGGTAAAACGGCTGGCAGTCTGATCAATATTCAGCCGTTCATTCAGCCCCATGCCAAATGGCAAAGACATTTCATACAGCAACATTGCCTGAGCAACCTGCTGATCGGTGCCGGGGATTTTGTAGTAATGATGATCGCCATCATGCAACGCCTGATTCAGCGTCAGTAAGGGCTGATGCAGGCTGTCAACAAAACCGACTTCGGCAAAGGTTTCCAGATGCTCAGCCAGTTGCTGCAACTGTTGCATAGGTTCGCTACGGTACAGCGAGCCGCCATCCTGTGCCGCGATGCGGTATTGAATAAAATTAACGCCGTTCAGTTTATCGTTCTGCAGATCCAGCGCCTGCCGCACTGCAAACGACTCATCGTAATACTGATGCCACTGCTCATTAAATTTAAGCTGACTGACACCAGCGGCCAGAATAGCCGACACAATAACGGCCCCCAGCAGCAACGCCCGCGGATGCGGCTGCAGTACCCGCTGCCAGAATGTCAGCAATAGACCACTGAGCCATTGACCGGGATGCGCCAGCGTACGGCCCGGCTGTATTTTCGGTTGCGGCAGTACCCGCAGGGCGGCAATAAAAAGCGTCAGACTCAGTACCGCCGCCAGCAATGCGGCAAAAGCCACTAAATTACCCAGATCGCGGTACGGTGGTGATTCACTGAAATTAAGACACAACAAACCAAGCGCAGTGGTAATAGAAGTAATCCACACCGGACGGATATTGGATGTAACCGCTTGCTGCAACGCCGGTATTTTATTCATACCGCTGCGCAGGCCGTGTTGGTAAGTCGCCAGAATGTGCAGACAGTCGGCAATGACAATAATCATAATCATCGTTGGCACCACACCCACCACCGGAGTCAGGCGTGCCGTGGTCAGCCCCAGACTTCCTGCCCAGCCCAACGCACCAAAGGTAGCCACCACGCTGAGCAAGGTCAGCGTTAATGCCAGAACCGTACCGGCCAGAGAGCGGGTCAGAAAAAAGATACCGGCAAAAATCAGCAGATAACTGGCTGGAATTAACGCTGCCATATCGCGTTCTACCGCTTCAGCCAGTGCCAGGTTAATAATCGCCGTACCAAACAACTGTACATCCAGATGTTGCAGGTCAGTTTCAGCGAGTAATTCACGGGTATAGGCGACCAGTTCGGAGGTTGCTTTTTCATCACCGTCCGGTAATGACAGGCTGACAATAATTAACGCCAGATCGCCATCTTTATTAACCAGACGATTGAGTAAATCGGGTTGCGTACGGACATATTCCAACTCGCTCGCCATATCCCAAGCAGACGCTTGCTCTGGCCGATAAAAATCATCAATCGTAATATTATCGCCAGCCGATTGAATACGCTGATAATTGGTAAGGGAATCCACCCGACGGGCGTAGGGAATTTTCCAGGCAGCTTGAGTAAGCTGTGCAATTTCATTTAACGCACGGGAATCCAGCACAGTGGCCGACGATGTCGGCTGCAACAGAAACGTCAGCGTATCCTGCTTATTAAAATCCTGCTCAAGCTGTTCAAAGCTTAATAGTTGCGGATTGTCCGCACTGAAATATACGCGAAAATCTGACACAAATGACAGCTTTCCTGCACCTGCTGCCAGACCGATAATTAACGCCATAACGGTAACAATAACCGCCCATGGATAACGCAGTGAGAATGACACGATAAAATCCTTTTAGCCCTGCTAAAAAACTGGGGACCTGTCGCCCGGATTTAACTTATCTGAGAAATCCGAATGAGCAGACCTGGTACATCGTTTGCCATCAGCGGCTTTAGAATAATCGTTATAACAATGTCCTCAACGGCGCGGATATTAACCAGAGCTCTCCACTAAGGCCAGAAGCAGATCTTAAAAAAGTTACATTTGTGTAACTTATTCGACAAATAGTTGCTGATTGTAAAAAATACTGAAATTGCAATCACTCATAAAGCCAAATTAACTCACCATTCAGGACACGCTATTAATATCGAAGTCAATACAGATGACAAACTTAACACTTAGGAATCAGAGCGACTTTCATATTGCTGCCATTACTTCCACTTCCTCCCACTTATTAACGCCATCATAGGGAAGCAATATATAACCACCAGAGAATGTAACGATAGTAATCGTCACGGTCGCAAGAGAGACAAAGCAGCCTGAAGAAGCAAGCGGAAAAGGCACTCCGTCTTTTAATAGTTTCTGACCACAGTGCCGGGCGCGACGGTATAGCGCCCATAAAAAAGCCGGCAGTAGTGCTGCCGGCTGGTATTAACGTACCAATATTAATAACGTATTCTCAGTGCATGGCGGCTTCAGCTCCGGCGGCTTGCTTGTCCGCTGAGCGGATACCCAACGATGCTAACGCCGCCACCATCAGCGCCAGGCCGAGTACAAAGAAAGCTTCGTTATATGACATCACCATCGCCTGCTGCGTGACCTCTTTCATCAGCACACCATAACTCTGGTCGGCACTGCCCCCGCCACTTTCGAGTGCACCGCCTAACAGGCGCATATATTCGATAACGTTCTGGCTGCCGCTGACCAGCGTTTGCTTAAGTTCAGCCAGATGATAATCGGTACGCTCTGAGAGCAAGGTGGCCAGCAAGGCAATGCCCACAGCACCACCCAGATTACGCATCACATTAAATAGCGTCGATGCCGATGGTGCGTCTTTAGGATCAAGATTCTGCGCCGACATAATCGACAGCGGCACCATAATAAAAGGCTGACCCAATGCACGAACCAACAGTGCCGGAATAAGATACGAGCCATTAAAGTCGATACTCATATGCATATTCATCCACATACTGCCGCCGACCACAAAGAAGCCGAACGCTACCAGATATTTGGCGTCAATAAATTTCAGCAGACGCGGAATCAGCGGAAAGAAAGGCAACTGCGGAAAACCGACCCACATTAATACCAGGCCGATATCCAGTGCCGTATAGTCGTGCACCGAGGCCAGATATAAAGGCACCAGATACACCGAGCCGAATAAACCCGCCCCCAGAACAAAGTACGCCACACAAGCCAGAGAAAAATCGAGGCTGCGGAACAGGCGCAGATCCACCAGCGGGTGCTCGGTGGTCAGCTGTTTGCGCACAAACAAAAACAGGCTCATGGCCGACACCAGCGCCAGCCAGCGGATATATTCGGCATCAAACCAATCGTCGCGTGCGCCTTCTTCCAGCATAATTTCCAGACAACCCAGGCCAAGCGCCATGGTCAGCATGCCGAACAGATCGATCTTTTTAAGCTGCCCCGGATCACCTTCTTCTTTATCCAGACCCGCTGCCAGCAACATTAATACGGCAATACCGGGAATAACGTTCAGATAGAAGATGTAATGCCAGCTGAAGGCTTCCGTCAGCCAACCACCCAGCGTCGGGCCAATGGTTGGCGCGAAGGTCGCGGTAACACCAAATAACGCCATGCCCAAAGGACGCTTATCCAGCGGCAGCAGCGTAATAATCAGGGTAAAGGCCATCGGAATCAGCGCGCCGCCGCTGAAGCCCTGCACGGCGCGGAAGACAATCATTGACTCCAGGTTCCAGGCAAAGGAACAGGCCAGCGAGGCGAGAATAAATACAGTACCGTTCCACAGCAGATAACGCCGCGGCGACAGCCAGGCAGCAAAGAAGCCACACAGCGGAATAGCGATCATCTCGGCGACCAGATACGAGGTCGCAATCCAGGAAGATTCTTCCAGCGTCGCGCCCAGCGCCGCCTGAATATCTTTCAGCGATGAGTTGGTAATCTGGATATCGAGAATGGCCATAAAGGCGCCCAGCAGAGCGCCACTGATGGCCAGCCAGTGCTTAGGAAAGCGCTCGCTCATTCAGTAAAAACCGTCACTTCCAACGACATGCCCGGACGCACCGCGCTCAGGTCCTGACCGTCATCAAACAGGATTTTTACCGGCAAACGCTGAATCACTTTGGTGAAATTACCGGTGGCATTCTGCGGTGGCAGCAACGCAAATTCAGAGCCGGTGGCAGCAAAGAAGCTGTCGATATGGCCTTTGAGTACCTTGCCACCCAACGCATCCACATGAATATCCACCGCCTGACCAACCGCCATATCGGCAACCTGGGTTTCCTTAAAGTTGGCGTACACCCAGATCGGCTGAGTCACCAGACTGAGCAGGCGGATACCCGGCTCAACACTCTGCCCCACCTGTACCTGACGGCTGGTCACAATCCCCGCACGCGGCGCACGAATGGTGGTGTAATCCAACTCCAGCTGCGCCCGTTTAACCGCCGCCGCCGCCTTGGCCACATCCGCCGCCAGTTGTGGTTTCTCACCGGTCAGCGTCACCAGATTCGCCTGCTGAGCCGCCAGTTGTGCTTTAGCCTGATTCAATCGAGCCTGCGCTGCGGCTTTGTTCAGCTCTGCGGCATCCAGATCATCCTGCGACACATATTGTTTACCCATTAACTGCAACAAGCGATCAGCCTGCTGCACCGTGCGACGCCATTCGGCATCGGCGGCAGCCACGCTGGCACGGGCGGCAACAATCTGCGATTGCTGGGCGTTTTCACGGTCGGCCAGATGCACCAGACGCGCTTCTGCTTCCGCCTGCACCGCCCTGGCCTCATCCAGACGCGCCTGATACAGCGCCGGATCCAGCTGCAACAGCACATCACCTTCGGCGACCAGACGGTTAGCTGGCGCTGGTGTGGCTGTTACTGTGCCGGCAACGCGGCTCATCAGCGACACAATATCGGCTTTAACATACGCATTATCGGTATCTTCACGGCCCTGATGCCACCACCACCAATAACCACCGGCCAGCAGCAGAACGACGACCAGAATGCTGATTTTCTGTTGTTTGGACATAAAAAAACCTGAAGTAAAAAGCGCGGAAAGGGGCACAGTCTAACGGTAATGTGTTCGGTGTAAACAGAGGTTTTGTAGCCAAACTGTTTCAGTATTACGACCAATTCTGGCTGATTAGGCCTCTGAGGAGGTTAAATGAGACATTCAGGTACACGGCAGCGCCTTCACCAACCTGCCAAATCCGATAAGCGACTTACCTAAGTCAGCGCCTAAAAACACAATATGGCGACAGACCAGCATAGCGACTCACCAGACCGCAATTAATCAGGCTGCTGCAAGCGAAGGGGCAATATGTCGCAAGAACTGCCAATTCCCCCTGAAATCACCGAGCAAGTTAAAGCAAATACGCCAGACCGGCCATCATCACATCCTTCGGGTTCCGGTGGCCACTCTCCTGGTAAAAAGACAAATAAGCAGACAACCGATAGGTAAAATAGGTGCCGCCCTGCAAAGCAACCCCCTGATTAACGCCACGGGAATATTCAGCTTTCAGATAGGAATAACGGTTAGGGTACCAGGTTGCATAATAACGCCAGAGCTCTTCGTCAGAGGATCGCTTTACCAACACGTTGTTGACTAAAGTACCCGGGAAGTCATTGGAGCCAAGCCCCGTCGCTTCATAGAAATAATCAAGGTCTGAGATATCCTCATCAATATCAGTAAAAGCCAAAGCCATACCCGCCGATAAATATGAGCCATCCGCTATTCGGTCAGTATACATCACGGCTAATTCGTCAGACGTTTTACTGGTGTCAGTCTGAACATAATAGTGATTACCCATGAGCGAGTCATCCCTGAGGCTAATCAGCCTTTCGCCATATTTGTATTTCAGCATTGATTCCAGTTCAGTGCGGCTGAAACGCACAAAGAACTCATCAATATATATTCCCAGAGACTTACTATCTGCCGACTGATCCGCCATCCCATTCCGGGGACCAGGAAAGTAGATCGCTACCTCCACATCGGCATCCTGAGTCTCCAGTTTTGACCAGCTGAATACAAGGGGGTTTTGTGCTGAAGCCAGTGTCAGTCCTTTACCAAGATGATGACTACGGGCATTAATAATTGATTTCTGAGTGGCTGCGGTACGGCTCAGATATACTGAACTGCTGCGGTTAAAATACTCCTGCAGTCCCATAGGGTAATCGTTACGGGTATTCACTGGCGAAAAGAATATTTTCCCCTTCAGATTACGGCTTTCGCTCTCCATACTGTCTGAGTCAGAAGATCGGATCTCGTAACCAACACGGGCACGGTATTCAGAAAACTCATCTGCGATAGCAAGATGAGTAAAAATAAGACTGCCCAGCAGAAAAAAACGAAAGCTAAAATAAAATCGAAAGTCCATTTGCGTACTGCGTTCCTGATTCCTTCAAGTCGGCGCGCATTCTATAAGCAATCCATTGCAAAGGATACTTTCAATGATTGCAGCACTGACCAGCCAAAGCCTCAGTACCGTGCTGCAGTCATATAGATTACAGGTCTTTAAGGATATCCTGACGCTTTAACTGGTATTCCGCATCCGAAATCAGGCCTTTGGATTTCAGCGATTCCAGCACCAGTAAACGCTTCTCTACGGTACTCCAGCCCTCAGAGTCTTTTACGACAGTTTCCGCAGCGGTAGCCGCTGCAGCACAACGGTAATAATCTGCCGACACTTTGGTGGTAACCACGGTTTTCATACCGGTCAGCGAAGGCTTATTACGGCGCGAGTCTTCTGACCCACGAATCAGCAGAGCATCAGCACCGGCATCAGCTGCCTGCATTTTATGCCGGGCCAGACATTCCTCTTCCGGATTCATACTGGTAGTTGAGCACACCTGCTTGGATACCAGCTCACAGGATGCTTCCTCACCTTCTGCCAGCACTCTGATTTTATCTGCCGCATAACCGCTTAAAGGCAGCAACAGAGCCAGCATCATTACACCTGTTCTGATCATATTTACTTCCATCCCGACAGAATTAATGGCAAAACTCTACCACAAATTGACAGGCAGATTGTTGGCTTCGTTGAAGTGTTTTTCAGCCGTGAAAAAAACAGATCTCATTATTTCATGCGCGCTTATCGTCCGCTATAAAAAGCGGACAGTCTCAAGGCGGTCAAACGACTCTCCCATACTGTAGGTAAAGGGCCGCCCCAGCTTCTCTGCAGCCATGGTTCGGCATGTATCTTTAAGAGCAAAAATCGACATATTATTCATTTTGCCAAGCTGATGTTTAACCTCTTTTATCGGCCCTACCTGAATTTCCAGTGTTTTAATGGTAAGGCGGTTTAACGGCGACTGATCACTGTTGGTCAGCTCGGTAGAGATTAAAGCTTCTTTGTTGTCCAGCCGGGTCTGCAACAGCGGATAATCAACATGGATATCCGCCGGAATATCGTAGCTGATAAAACCACGATTCATCGCTTTTACCAACGCAAAGCCGGTGCCATGATCATCCTTCTGGAGAACCTTAATATCACTGAAAGGTAATAACGGCGACAGCGTCATGCTGACGGTACACAGCGCCTCGCCGCTGCTTTCCCTGTTACCCTGCAGCGCAGCCATATAAGTATCGCTCAGGTTATAGGCGATACCAATCGCCACATCATCAAGCGTTAACTGCGTGTTGTATTCTGCTTCCAGCGAGGCAATTGCCTCGCGGTAGCTCTCGTTTTCAGTGTCCGCTATCTCACTGTCCAGCGCTTGCAGATGTGGGGTAAAACGAACATTCAGGCGGTTGCTTCTGCCAGCAATAATGGTATCCAGTGCTGTTTTAATGGCTGTTTTCTGCCCTGTTGTAATACCACCAAACATCGGTGTACTGAGCAGTATGGTCTGACCACGGTAATCATCTTTATCATGGTGTATTTTTACCAAATCCGAATCAGCGCCGGCATCGGCCAGAATCTGTTCAATACTCTGGCGATATACCGCTTTAATCCAACCGCCGTTACTGTAATCAACCTTATCGGACACCACAGAGCTGCCAAACTTCAGTTCGGCAAAGTCACGATCACAACCGGTTAAAAGTGCCGCTAAACCGATCAACACAACCTGAGAGAATCTGAACATCCGCTATCCTGTACTCAAAAAAATGCCCAAGGATTTTAAGAGTTTTAACGGACAGAGGTAAAGATAAGATCCGACAAAAGCCAAACTTACCAAGCAGTTTGCGATGGCTGTCGCACTTACCGCCAACATCTGCTGTCATAATCACGCAGGCCTGTTAATACCCATTACGCCAACCTGACAGAAAACCGGATTTTTTGTAGTTTCATGTATATCCAGATCCGGTTTAAACGGCATTCGGACAATACGACTAACATTCAGCCAAGAACACAACAATGAACACCGATTTCTCTGAGCAACAGAAAAAGAAACAACCTCCGGATCAGAACTCGACTGGCCAGAGCTCTACTGATCAGGACACCACAGACCTGCGTATGCTGCCACCAGTCAGTTATATCACCGGCTTTTGCAACCGTGTGCTGGGCAGGATGCTTATGGCCATGCTCAATGCTCCGTGGGCCAGCCTGATTATTCTGCTCGTTCTCTATCTCAGCGCGCTGATTATCGTGAATATCCCAGCACTGGATATTGCCCGTGAAACTATTTTCCTGGTCGCCATTTCACCGCTGGCGATACCGGTGTTTTTATCCCTGGCGTATCTTGGCAGCAGCCTTGTTCTGCTCGCTCTTTTTGCATACAACCCCGGTACCCGTGTCAGCTGCGCCATCATTCTGGAAGTTCTGGTAATTGCACCCATGCTGCTGATGGCGCTCAGCGATACACGCTTATTGCTGATGCTGGGCGATAACGCATTATTTGTACTTATTGTCGGAAATATGGTCGCCGCTCCCTGGCTGGCATTCCGCTATGACAAAACCGTACTGCGACATGCCTACCTGTGCTTACCACTACTGCTACTGTTAACCGCGTTTATCTGGATTGAAAGTACCGCCGGGCTTTCTTATGAAAAAATAAGCCATGAACATATCTCTGTGATCGACTGCGAATGGGTAAGAGCCAAAAGCAAAAGCGGCGCCCCCAGCGGCCCACCAATAAAAATATGCGATGTAAAGGTGGAATACCGCGGCAGTGATTACCGCTTTTATGATATGCCCGCACCGAACGGGAATATTAACTATATGGAAGTGCGGCAGGCGCTGTTCAAACATTTCAGGCTGCAATAATAAATCTGCACCGCAGAACCAAAACCCACTGCCGGACTTCACCGCCAGAGTCTCCGGGCTGCATGTCCAAATCACACAGCCCGGCAGCCAACCAGACATTGCTGTCTTTTATTGGAGTAATGGCCATTTCTGTGAAGCTCTCGCCATTGTTACAACGTAATTCTGTGAGCAAGGCCGCAATAATAGCTGAATAACAGTTCAGCCATACTGCTAGTCTTTTTCCATCAACGGAATATTCCGGAAGATCCGCACCCGGGTAAAAATCCGTAAACAAAAGATACAAAGCGTTGCAAATAAGGAGTGCTCATGAGCATCGAAAACTGGCTTCATCTTCTGGCAAAACACGATGGCTCTGATCTCTATCTGAGCAAAGGTGCTCCACCATGCGCAAAATTTCAGGGGCAGTTAAAACCCATCAGCCGTGACGTGCTGGGAGCAGGCGATATTGAAAAAATTGCCTATTCCATTATGTCAGAGGCACAGCGTCAGGAATTTGAAGAAGAAATGGAACTGAATATGGCTATGTCCAATTCATCCGGTCGCTTCCGTATTAATATTTTTAAACAGCAGCATGAAGTGTCACTGGTGGCACGTAATATCAATACCGAAATTCCCGATATTGCCCAGCTTAACCTGCCACCGGTTCTGAAAGACGTTATTACTGCCAAGCGTGGTTTAATTCTGTTTGTCGGCGGTACCGGTTCTGGTAAATCTACTTCACTGGCGGCCCTGATTGATCACCGCAATGCCACCACTTACGGCCATATTATTACCATCGAAGACCCGATTGAATTTGTGCACAAACACAAGAAAAGCGTTATTAACCAACGCGAAGTCGGCACCGATACCAAAAGCTATGCCGCAGCGTTAAAAAACACCCTGCGCCAGGCACCAGACGTGATTCTGATTGGTGAGATCCGTGATGCCGAAACCATGGAACATGCCCTCGCCTTTGCCGAAACCGGCCATCTGGCCATTTCCACTCTGCATGCTAACAATGCCAACCAGGCCTTTGAACGTATTGTGAATATGTTCCCGGAAGAGCGCCGCAACCAGATTTTATTAGGCCTTGGCCAGAATGTACGCGCGATTATTTCCCAGCGTCTTATTCCCACTGTGGATGGCAAACGCGCTGCTGCCGTTGAAGTGTTACTGGGCAATAAAACCGTAGAAGATCTGATTATTAAAGGCGATTTCCCATCCATCAAAGAGATTATGAACAAGTCCGAAAACCTTGGCATGCAAACCTTTGATGGCGCACTCTACCATCTGTATAAACAGGGCAAGATTACTCTTGAACAGGCACTGAAAAACGCCGACTCAGAAAACAACCTGCGTCTGCGCATTAAACTGGGTGACAACAAACCGGAAGCCAAGCCAACAGCAATAAAATCAGCAACCCCAAAAGCCGCTGCTCCTGCGGCATCCGGGCTGGAACTCAGCCTGATGGATGACGGTGAGAAGAAAGAAGCGTACGCCTGATTTATCGTGTAACAGATCTTTGTGTCGACAGGCCCTAACAAAAGCCCATGCATTCATGGGCTCTTTTTATTGCCTCAGTCCAGCGCCGCAAGCTGTGCAAGATGCTCATTAAAATCCCCCCCCACCCCAGAGGCGTTGATCGTTTCAAAATAATCATGCCAGCCCGATGCGGCGATACCGGCAACCAGAGCATCTATCGCCGCTTTATCTGGCGCTTGCCAAAACGCAAAAAATTGCCAGGGCGCAGCATGCAACTTTGCAGCATCGGTTTCTCCCAGGGTAATTGCTTCCACGCCAAGGCTGGATAATTCAGACATACCTGCGCCGATGGTTGCAAAAAACTGACGACGGGCATCAGCGCTCAGTGCCAGCCAGGCCGGCTTCGGGGTATAAAGTTCAGCAAGATAATGGGCCATGCAGACATCCTTTTTCAGATTAACGGATACGGTTAATGGTGCGCAGTGCGCGTTTACAAATTCGGGCGGTTGCCGGTGCAGAACTTTCGATAGACCAGCGCGCACAAAGATCCTGCACCCAGTCCGGTTGATCTTTACTGGCGTCGTTCAGCCAATTCCCCACGGAGTCTTGTACGTAAGGCGCAGGGTCAGCCCTGAGCGGTTCAAGAACCGGTAATGCGATTTCAGGCTGTTGGCGCAGCGGCTTAAGATGCTTGCACCAAACACCGCGCGGTCTGGTGGCTTCGCAGGCGAAACGCCGCAAGCGTTCGGATGGCTCCGCCGTCCAGCTGGCAAGCTGCTCAACAGCAGAGTGCAGACTGTCAGCAATATGAGGGCGCACAGCCAGCCAGGCCCATTCGCGCACGCCGAAGTGATGGTCATCAGCCAGAGTACGAATCATACAAAGCCGCTCAGACAGGCTATGACCTTCGTCTTCACCAATCATAAAACAAGCCCAGCCTCGGACAGTATCAGAGGGGTGATGCTGTAGTGTCTCAACGGCAGCCATTCCCCGGCACTGCAGAATCAGACGCGCCGCCAGAGACATACGTCGTGTAATGCCTTCTCCGGCCGCCTCCTGCATCGTGGCAAACGCATCCTCTGCAACTTCGGGCACAACGGAACGCATCAGCAGCGCAAAATTCACCGCCAGACATTCGGTCAGCGTCGCCGCTTCTGCCGTGCCCTGATTCAGCTGTGCAAGGCGGGATGGCTCAATATCTGACATCCGTTGATTCGGTTTATTGGTACTCATCCGCACTCTCCGGCCACAGCGCTGCGCTCCTCATCCTGCAATCTGAGGTTTGTCCAGGCGCGTTTAAGCAAAGCACTCAGGGTCGCCAGCTCCTGCGGATCAAGCTCTGCAAACAGCGAACTGATCCACTGGTTATGTTCACAGAACAGTTGCTGAGCAGTCGCCTCACCTTTGGGCGTCAGGCGTACCGACACGCTGCGCCGGTCTCTGGAGTCATGATGGCGCTCAAGGTAGCCATCACGCTGTAACCCATCGAGCAGCCCGGTGACCGTAGCACGGGTAACACCCGCTCTCTTGGCAAGCTCATGCGGCGCCAGCCCTTCCGGGGCGTCCCGTAACAAAAACAACAGCACGAATTTACCTTCTGAAAGGCAATGGGGAGCCAGGCGCGCAGCACAAGACCGGTCAATGGCTGAAGCCAGCGTCAGAACCTCGAAACACATGCGCATGCTCCCGATACCGCTTTGCCCGCAGCGCTCCGCCTCACCCAGCAGTGCCAGGTGTTTTTGTTCCAGAGTCATCATGGCTGTACGATCCTCAAATATAGTACGGCGCCATACTATATGGCTGCATACTATAAGTAAACATCCGCAGAATGAGGCCAGAAACCACAAAGGCAAAAACATCTCGGGAGTGCATCGGCGGCTCAGCCAAACAATCTGAATCAGCAGGCTAAGTAGCTGCTCCATTTTGCCGGTAATCCACGCGGCAACATGATTATGGGTATTCCGCTCTATTTAACGGATTATCGGGAACTGATTGATACAAGAGGCAGATTATCTGCGGAGATAAGTGCGGTTATATTCCAGCAGAAAGCACAAATATCCGGAGCAGATAGGAATCGATGAAGGGCAGTGGCTGGCCATAACGCAGAAAATTGGGCAATGATTTAGCTACTACAATATATGTCCTATTAGCACCCTACAGTTTACTCACAGTTCTCTAGTCCACATATTGGTGTGCCATTATCATTATGTTTACCGACCAGACTAATACACTTAAATGTCTCACCACCGTCAGTTGACACCTTAACTTCGAGATATTGGTTCTCGAATGTTTGCAGCTCTTTAATTAGCTGCTTGATTGTCTTTCCACGAGCAACCCACTCAGGGTTTTCATTTACTTTATCGTTCATTGTACTCACTTATTAAGCTGACACATAACGCCTGCATTTGCGGCAAGCATGGAGCGTAGCGGAATACCAGTCCGACAACATGCGTTTGTTATGCCTGAAATTTGGTGGATATTCTAATAATTCATTTCTATCGGATAACCAATTTCCAATAAACGTCTATGAAACTCTTTCCATCTATTAGTGTCCACATCCTTAACATAGGCTATTAATCCAGAAAGGTGGTTATAGAACCCAAGAGGAGAATCAAATTTCTCATGTTTAGATACAGATAAAATGCCATATTTTTGAATGGAATATAAATGCCTATCAATACGCCTGTAGGTTTCCTTCGACAATCTAGGTGAGTCACCATCAACCAATAACCCAAGAACTAATTTCTTTGAACCCGGCCCTGCAACCCTAGTCTTCTTTCTATTTTCTTTAAATTTATTCCTGCGAATAATCCCTACTATAGAGCGATGAATGTCACCAATTGACAAACCTTTAGTAAAATTCTCACTAGAAGATAAAGTCAAATCATCTGCATATCGTGTGTAAATCAGACCATGTTGATCAGCATAATCTGTTAATTCAACATCAAGATTACGAGCTGCAAGGTTACTTAGCATTGGGCTCGTTGGTGCTCCCTGTGGCAAGACGCCCATAGAAGACATGTACGGCATCCTCCCAAATCCAGGAACTTCCATGTAACGCTGGTATAAATTATAAAATTTTTCCTTCTCTTTGGTTCGGGGGTCAATTAATAGATGGCCTAAGTGGTTGGGAAGTCTAAGAGTTGTACAAATCCTAGCCATCTCAAAGGCTAGTAAAGGTCGGTAACCTAATTCTGAAAAAATTTCATATACATTAGCTTCATTAACTGAATAGAAAAAGTCTGCCAAGTCATATTGAAACATCCATCTTGCCCCGCAATGCATTGAGGCACAGGCCCTAATTCCCCCTTTTTTATGAAAAGCAAAAGATGCGGAATGAGGTTCGATTTTTTGCAAAATTTCTGAGTTAATGAATTGTTGGGCCTGTAACAACCCACCAGTAACCGAATGTATGTGACGCCTCCCTCCTGAGCGCTTTTTAATAGCAAACATACGGTAGTTAGCGGATTCCCTACGCCGTTCAACTGTTGCTCGTAGAAATGAATAATCTATGTCTATGATCTTTGACAAATGTCCAAGGGTAAAAATTACAGGAAGCCCTGATCGCTTGAGGCTTTGAGCATAACTTTTTAAATGGACAACCGACGACTCATCTAGGGTAGATTTAGCAGCCGTTGAGAGTTGGTGTACTGACCAAGTTTCCATTCACCTCTCCTTTGAGCCCAGGGGGCCATTAGTGTCATGGCTCTTCCGAGACACCGAAGGTGATTGAGGCATGACACTAAAGGGCGGCTCAGCCGCCTTAGCGTCAGATCTTTCCAGAGATGCCTCTCCGACATCCCCATCCGTAAAAGTAAAGACTTCTACAGAATCAGTCGACAGGTGAGAGTCACCTGTCAACGGCTGAATGTTAGCTTGGCCAGCACACCAAGAGCTTGGAATATACAGACCAAAATCCCATCTGGGAAGACCATTATGTTTTTGTGTCTTCTTAAGTGTATCCAATCCAACTTTTGTTAGTCTAAGATTGAGTGTCAAAAAACCAAGATCAGTGGCATGTTCAATCAATTTACTTGCATAATGATTATCCACATTTAACCTAGCAGCTATGCTGGTACTATTCCTTACTCCTTTCTTCACCATTACTAGTAGACTTAGCATATTGTTAGAAATAGTTTGTGTTAAGGGTTCATCATAAACATCTTTATTCAGTAAATTTATAAGCCATCCAGGTAAGGCTCGATCAGCCATTAGTCCCTGCCACTTTGTATTACTGAACCATAAGATTCCAGGGATATTATTTGGAACACTGTGATAAAATATTATATTTGACAAAACATCACCGTAACCTAAGCGCGCCCATTTCATAACTTTTTTTTGATTTCTGCAAAGTTCTAAAACCTCTTTGTAATTAGTACCCCAACGCTCTTCTAGCCATATCTCTTCGTAAACAACTTCACTAACAAAATCCACTTTGATAGATTTTCGAAACTTCCGGCATCCATGATCTGATCCTCGAATATTATCTAAAATTTTACTTTCTGAATCCCTTGGCCTTGCGTAAGAAATTACCGTTATCTTAATCCAGCCAAAACTCCACCAACTTAAAAATGTTGGGTTTTCCAACATTGCGTTAACAAAGCTAGAAACACGGTCGCCACTTCCTATTGAGTCATCAATAAGGACAATATTTCGTACATTTCTATCTTTTAAATCTTGTAGCGAAGGATGATCAATTAATCGACCATTACTAGATCGAACAAGATTTGAGATGATTGAATATACTAGATCTTCACTACCTTGCGATGTAGCCGGCCTTACGAGTGGTTTACCAGAAGAATCCCAGTAGCTTATTGGACCCGAACCCAACTTTCTAACTGAATATAACGCGTATTCTTTTTTCGACGGCAGTCGCTCTATAGAGCGTCGAAGCCAGCTCGAATACTCATCGCGTGATACGAATTTTAAATGACTCAAAAGTGTCTTTGCAGTTGCCTGCTGTTCATTATTGAATTGAGAGAGCCACTCTCTAATTTCTGCTGACCGCTCAATAGCTGCAACTGAGAGCTGTTGGTATCTTCCTTTCGACAGACTCATATCGATGCCTAATTTTTGATGCTTATTATGTCATTAAGACAGCGCACGGATTTGCATAACAGCTTATTAGTGTGCGTGCGCATTAATTCGGGGAGACTCTTTCGAGTATTCCCACGTAACACATTGACCTGCCTGAAAAATCTTCCATAACTAAAAAATCCCCTCCAGAAAAACGCGCATGCCTGTTAATTCCAATTTCCAGCGCACATAAACTTGTCAACCAAGGTTGTAAGTTATTGATTCACTTGGCGTTTAAGTTACTACCCTCTGGCAAAACGAGCAAGTATGAATGTAAAACGTGCTGATATTGCGGATAACAAGAAAATATACTGTATATAACCCACTACATCTTTACATTCGAAGCTTCACTGGCACCCGCAACCTGCAAACACAAAAAAGCCGCTACTTATTGCTAAACAGCGGCTTTCTTTTCATTCCATGTGGTGGGCAGTGCCCACCCTACAATGCAAAGCACTCACCTGAAAACGTTAACGAAGCAGGCAGAGCAAGGCGAAAAGCGGGGCAAGAAGGCGGAGTTTAGCTCGCTAAATGAGCACTTCGCGCCGCTTTTCAACACAGCTCTGGCAATGCAGTTAGTTTTCAGTTGTTCTCCTCACACCAAACCCTAGCATTGCGGAACATCCGCATCCACGCGCCATCCTCATCCCAGCTCTCCCCTTCAGGACCAGCTGGCACGTAGGAGTTCTGAATCGCGCGGAATACCCGCTCAGGATGCGGCATCATAATGGTCACACGGCCATCGTTGGCGGTCAGGCCGGTAATGCCCTGTGGTGAACCGTTCGGGTTGGCCGGGTATTGTTCGGTAACGTTGCCGTAGTTGTCGACGTAACGCAGGGCAATCTGGCCAGCCAGTTCGTCAATGGCGCTGTCGTCGGCAAATTCGGCGCGGCCTTCGCCGTGGGCGATGGCAATCGGCATACGTGAGCCAGCCATACCGGCGAGGAATACCGAGTCGGATTCCTGCACTTCGACCATGGCAACACGGGCTTCAAACTGCTCGCTCATGTTACGTACAAAGTGCGGCCAGTGTTCGGCACCCGGAATCAGTTCATGCAGGTTTGACAGCATCTGACAGCCGTTACACACGCCGAGGGCGAAGGTGTCTTCACGCTTGAAGAAGGCTTCAAACTGGCTGCGCGCCTGGTCGTTAAACAGGATGGACTTGGCCCAGCCTTCACCAGCGCCCAGTACGTCACCGTAGGAGAAACCGCCACAGGCGACTAAACCGCGGAAGCCTTCCAGGGTTACGCTGCCCGACAGTATGTCGCTCATGTGCACGTCAACCGAGGTGAATCCGGCGCGGTCAAAGGCGGCGGCCATTTCGATCTGGCCGTTCACACCCTGTTCACGCAGAATCGCGACTTTCGGGCTGTTTTCAGAACCTGAAGCCGGTAAATCGGCAGTGATGTCATCATTAATATCGAAGGTCAGCTCAGCGTGCAGGCCCGGGTTTTCAGCGTCCAGCAGGGTGTCGAATTCCTGCTTGGCGCAGTCGGCGTTATCACGCAGCGCCTGCATTTCGTAGCTGGTCTGGCTCCACAGACGCTGCCAGTTCACACGGCTTTCGCTGAGGAATTCTTCGTCCTGGAAGCTGAAGGTAATCTGGTCGTCGAAGTTCGGCTTACCGATTACGGCGGTACAATCGCCCAGACCGGCGGCTTCAAACTGGGTCAGCACTTCTTCCAGATCGTCGCGGCGAACCTGCAGCACCGCACCCAGTTCTTCGGCGAACAGTGCAGCGGCCAGACCGGCTTCGTCATCGGCCAGCAGATCCATGGAGATATCCACACCGCAATGCGCCGCAAAGGCCATTTCGGTCAGGGTGGCGAACAGACCACCGTCGGCACGGTCGTGGTAGGCCAGCAGTTTATTGTCGCTGTTTAAGCCCTGCACCACGGCGAAGAAGGCTTTCAGGTCTTCGGCGTCGTCGAGGTCAGCCGGTACATCAGCCACTTTGCCGAATACCTGAGCAAAACAGGAAGCACCAATACGGTTCTGGCCACGGCCAAGGTCAACCAGAATCAGGTCGGTTTCACCGTTATCCAGTTGCAGTTGCGGCGTCAGCACACCACGGGCATCGGTTACCGGAGCAAAGCCGGTAATCACCAGCGACATGGGCGAGGTAACGGCTTTATCGGTGCCATTCCCGTTTTCATCAACATCGGTCCAGCGGGTTTTCATCGACATCGAGTCTTTACCCACCGGAATGGTCACCTGCAACTCAGGGCAGAGTTCCATACCCACGGCTTTTACCGTGGCATAGAGTTTTTCGTCTTCACCGTCGTGGCCTGCCGCACACATCCAGTTAGCCGACAGTTTAATGTCAGCCAGTTTGGCAATCGGCGCCGCCGCCAGGTTGGTGATGGCTTCGGCCACCGCCAGACGACCGGAGGCCGGAGCATCCAGCAAGGCGACCGGCGTACGCTCACCCATCGCCATGGCTTCGCCGGCGTAGGTGTCATAAGAAGAGGTGGTTACGGCAACGTCAGCCACCGGCACCTGCCATGGGCCAACAAACTGATCACGCGCCACGGTACCGGTAATAGAACGGTCGCCAATGGTGATCAGGAAAGATTTGCTCGCTACGGTTGGCAGCTTAAGTACGCGCGCGGCAGCATCGGCCAGGTCAACACCGGCACCATTAAAGGCATCGCCTGCGGCGTTGCGGCGACTGGCTTCACGGTGCATACGTGGTGGCTTGCCGAGCAGAACCTGCAACGGCAGATCAACCGGCTTATTGTCGAAGTGACTGTCGGTTACGGTTAAATGCGGCTCTTCGGTGGCATAACCCACGACGGCATAAGGCGCGCGCTCACGGGCACAGATGGCATCAAACGCCGCCATATCTTCCTGCGCCACTGCCATCACGTAGCGTTCCTGGGATTCGTTCGACCAGATCGCCAGCGGGCTCATGCCCGGCTCGTCGTTTGGCACGTTGCGCAGTTCAAACTTACCGCCACGGCCGCCGTCGTTCACCAGTTCCGGGAAGGCGTTGGAAATACCGCCCGCGCCGACGTCGTGAATAAAGGCAATCGGGTTTTTATCGCCCAGCTGCCAGCAGCGGTCGATCACTTCCTGACAGCGGCGTTCCATTTCCGGGTTTTCACGCTGCACAGAAGCAAAGTCGAGGTCGGCATTCGACTGGCCAGAGGCCATAGAAGACGCCGCACCACCACCCAGACCAATCTGCATCGCCGGGCCACCCAGTACGATCAGACTGGCGCCCACCGGGATGTCACCCTTCTGTACGTGTTCGCCACGGATGTTGCCGTAACCACCGGCAATCATGATGGGCTTGTGGTAACCACGAACTTCACCATCGAGCTGCAGTTCGAAAGTACGGAAGTAACCGCACAGGTTCGGACGGCCGAATTCGTTGTTAAAGGCAGCGCCGCCCAGCGGGCCGTCGATCATGATATCAAGGGCCGACACAATGCGGTCTGGCTTGCCGTACTGGCTTTCCCATGGCTGCTCGAAGCCAGGAATTTTCAGGTCAGATACGGTAAAACCGGTTAAGCCGGCTTTTGGCTTGGAGCCACGGCCGGTTGCGCCTTCATCACGGATCTCACCACCGGAGCCAGTGGCCGCACCGGAGTGTGGTGCAATAGCGGTCGGGTGGTTGTGGGTTTCGACCTTCATCAGGATGTGCATATCTTCCTGATGGTAGGTGTAGGCACGACTGTCAGGGTTCGGGAAGAAACGACCGGCATGCGGGCCAACAATCACCGAGGCGTTGTCTTTATAGGCCGACAGAATATTTTCGTTGTAACACTCGTAGGTGTTTTTAATCATCTGGAACAGGGACTTGTCCTGCTCCTCGCCATCCAGCGTCCAGGTGGCGTTAAAGATTTTGTGGCGGCAATGCTCGGAGTTCGCCTGAGCGAACATCATCAGCTCAACGTCGGTCGGGTTACGGCCCAGAATGTTGTAGTTCTCGACCAGGTAATCCACTTCGTCGTCGGCCAGTGCCAGGCCCAGGTTCTTATCAGCTTCGATCAGCGCATCACGGCCACCGCCCAGAATATCGACGGTGCTCAGTGGCGCAGGTTCTGCGTGGGAGAACAGGTCAGCAGCCGCGGCGCTGTTTTCCAGCACCACCTCTACCATGCGGTCGTGCAGCACAGCCGCAGCCGCTGCACGCTCAGCCGCACTGATACCTTCTACATAGTAAGCAATACCACGCTCCAGACGCTGTACCTTGTTCAGGCCACAGTTATGAGCGATGTCGGTGGCCTTGGAAGACCACGGTGAGATGGTGCCGAAACGCGGCACCACCAGAAAGAGTTCGCCCTTACCTTCTTTTACCTCGGCTTTAGGGCCGTAACGCAGAATACGCTGCAGTACCGCCAGCTCGTTATCGGCCAGAGCGTCGTGCAGCTCGGCAAAGTGCATAAATTCGGCATACACGCCGCTGACCTGTGGCAGCACTTGCTGCAGTTTGTTCAGGACTTTGTTCTGACGGAATTCGGAAAGCGCCGGTGCGCCACGCAGCTCGAGCATCGGGGGAAAACTCCAACGTAAGGAGGTGGGTCAAAATGAGCGCGAATGATACCGGAGAGTGCCTGTTCACACCAGATTTGTGCGGTCTTCAGCCAGGCCTGTGGCAGTAATCTGCCAGCACCTGGCTGCAACCTGCTTCACTGGTCTGCTCTGGTTGCAACAAACGGAGAAGCCAGCGTTAAAAGCGGATCATCGTTGCAAAATCAGCAACAGTGCGTTGCTGGCCAACCCAAACGGCTGAGTCCTACAGAAAAAACAGAAGCGTTTCAACGGGTTAGGTCACTATAACGACACGAAATAGTCATCATTTTGCAAACATCACCCGCCGGTCGGTTGTTTTTTAAGCGATCACCACGCTACAATGAGCCAAGATTTCACGAAATGCACTAAAATAGTGCATAATTACGGGATATTTTAATGCGATCTGGCATAACTCGTCTACTTACAACCATCTCGATGGCAGCCCTGTGCTTAACCGCACTGACCGGCAGCGTGCGTCCGAACAACCTGGAACAGGTGCGGATGCATGGTGAGATTGTCATGGTAACGCGTAACAGCCCGACCAGCTTTTATGAAGACCGCAGCGGCCCGGCTGGCTACGAATTCGAACTGGCCCGCGCCTTTGCCGACCATCTCGGCGTTACCCTTAACGTTGTGGTGGCCGATAATCTGAATGACATTTTCAGCACCCTCGAGACAGGAAAGGCGGTCTTCGCGGCCGCCGGTCTCACTCATACCGCCGAGCGTGAACGCTGGTTCCGCTTCTCGCAGCCTTATATGCAGGTAACCGAGCAGGTTATCTACCGCCGTGGGGCATTGCGCCCGCGTGAAGTGACCGATCTGGCCAGCGGTCAGTTAATCGTTGCTTCCGGCTCCAGCCATGCAGAACGCCTGCGCGCACTGCAACACAGCCAGATTCCTGAGCTGACCTGGAGCGAAACCCCCGATCTGGAAGTGGCCGATATGCTGCAGATGGTGGCCAGCGGCAATATCGACTTTACCGTGGTCGATTCCAACGAGTTTGATGTGCTGCAGGCTTACTTCCCTAACCTCGCCATCGCCTTTGATTTAAGCGAGCAGCAAAACATTGCCTGGGCATTCAGTCACAGCCGCGACGACAGCCTGCATCAGGCCGCGAATGAATTTTTCGGCAATAAAGAAAATGCGGCACTGTTGGCTGGTCTGGAAGAGCGCTACTACGGCCATCTGGATAAACTCGACTATGTTGGTGCCAAACGCTTCCTGCGTCAGACCAGCCGCAAGCTGGATACATACAAGCCACATTTTGAGAAAGCCGGTGCTGATCACGGTTTTGACTGGCGTCTGCTGGCTGCGGTGGGTTATCAGGAAAGCCACTGGAACCCGACCGCCAAAAGCTTTACCGGTGTCCGTGGCCTGATGATGCTGACCCGCAACACCGCACGCGAGCTGGGCGTAAAAAATCGCCTCGATCCTAAGCAGAGTATTTTTGGTGGCAGCCGTTATCTGGCCAAGCTGCGTGAGCGTCTGGGTGAAGAGGTGCAGGAACCAGACCGTACCTGGCTGGCACTGGCCGCCTATAACGTGGGCTTCGGCCACCTGCGCGATGCGCGCAAAATTACCGAACAGATGGGCGGCAATCCGAATTTATGGCTGGACGTTAAAGACGCCCTGCCACTGCTGAGCCAGAAACGTTACTACCGCCACACCCGCCACGGTTTTGCCCGTGGCCAGGAGCCGGTTGATTACGTGCAGAATATCCGCCGTTACTACGATGTTCTGGTCTGGAACGAAGAGCAGAGTCAAACATTCAGCGATGACGAAAATGCTCTGATGCTGTCATCATCACTGATCACCGTTATTCCTCCACTCCTATAGCAATAGTGAGTTTCGCGGATAAGTTTTTATCCGCTTTTTTTATTCCCCGCTCTGAGCCGTCTGCGACGGTTGCAGGAGTTGCTGCTGAGACGGCAATTCCTGCAGGAATGTGCGCACCACTTCTGCACTGTCATCCGGCACCTCCAGCATTGGCGCATGACCCACATTGGCAAAAATATGGCTCTGGCTGTGTGCCAGATGCTGCTCAAACACGCCCACTGAACTGACATCCAGCACGCGGTCTTGCTCACCCCAGAGAATCAGTACCGGTTGCTGAATCTGCTCCAGCAGACGCAGGTTATCGTCGTTGTGGCGTGCCGCTTCGGCCACGGCATGAATATCGGCAAAGATGTCGGTATTAATCGCATTGCGTGCCATCGCGCGGCGCGCCAGCACAGCCGGGGCAGGCCACGGCAGGAACGGCTGCTGCACCATGGCAAAGTTGCGCAGCGCATCGTAATCCTCAGCGGTTTTCACCACCAGCGGATTGCGTCCGCCGTTATCAATAATCTGTTGGAATTCGCTCAGCTGCGGCGGATACACACCAGCGGCATCAATCAGTGTAATGGAAGCCACCTGCTGCGGATGCGCCGCGCTGTACAGCAGGGCAATGCCACCACCCATAGAATTCCCCAGTATGTGTACGGGCTGAGTGAGCCGGAGCGCGTCAACAAACTCCGCCAACCAGCCGGCCTGGGCGGCAAAATCGTAGGTCAGCTGCGGATTGTAAGAGCTTTCACCGTGGCCGGGTAAATCCGGTGCGATTACCCGGTAATCTTTAAAATGGCGGGCAAAACGCAGCCAGTTGTCTTTATCGACGGCAAAGCCATGCAGCATCAGCAGCACCGGCGCATCGGCGGTTTCTGAATCGAGATACACCCAGTGATGACCCGCCACATCCAGCTCATGGCGGTTAAGCGCCGACAGCGCACGCTCGGCTTTCAGGCCGGTTTCAAACATGGTGTCCTGCACTTTGGCACAGGCGAGTAATTGCAGTGACAGCAGTGCCAGAAGCACTGAACGTAAAACAGGCATAAACGTATTCCCGGTAAGCGTTTTTAATTGTTTTGGTTGTTTTTAATGTTTGGTACGGGTTGTCGTGATCAGGAATGATTGGTCGTTTTTTTATTATTATTGTTCTTACTTTTTATTATCTTTTTGCCCGGCAGTCAGTCACTCATGACCGGCATCGTCTGCCGCAGGAGGCACCGCCTGCTTCAGACGCTTTTTCGCTTCGCGGCGCATGGCAAAGAAGGATGACATCATAGCGGAGCATTGCTCAGCAAGCACCCCGCCCTCTATTTCCATCACATGATTATAAAAAGGCTGTGCCGGTAACTGCAGCGCGCTTTCAACAGCACCAGCTTTCGGTTCGGTCGCGCCATAAACCAGCCGTGCAATGCGGCTGTGAATTAATAAACCGGTACACATGGTACAGGGCTCCACGGTGACATACAGCGTGGCCCCCGGCAGGCGGTAATTACCGATATTTCTGGCGGCATCACGCACGGCAACCATCTCAGCATGAGCACTCGGATCAAGGCTGGTAATCGGCTGATTAAACCCACGGCCAATCACTTTGCCATCCAGCACCACCACTGCGCCCACCGGCACTTCACCGGCATCGTAGGCGCGCTGTGCTTCGGCCAGCGCCAGCTGCATGCCCTGTTCGTCGTTACTGATGTGCGTGGCGGAATCTGGCAAAGTGGCCTCGTATTATCTGACTGAAATCGTGAATGGATGGCTCCCGGCGCCGGGCATTTTATACTCTTTGCCATTGTATACTCATTGTCATTTTATACTCTTTGCCAGTACCGCTGACAGATTCAGCAGGTACAATCAGTGACCTACTAATAACAGGAATAATATTATGTGGACGCACCACCTGAGCCCGCGCTTTGTGGAAACCGATGCCCTGGGTCATATCAACAACACCGTTTTACCGGTCTGGTTTGAAGATGCCCGCACGCCGCTGTTCCGGCTGTTTACCCCGGATCTGGATATCAACAACTGGCATCTGATCATCGCCAAAATCGAAGTCGAATTTGTTGGTGAACTGTTTTACGGCAAAGATGTGGAGATCCGCACTTACCTCACCAAACTGGGCAACAGCTCGATGGTGATTGCCCACGAAGCCTGGCAGGAAGGCCGAATGGGTGCCCGCGGCTCGGCGGTGATGGTGCATTTTGATCACGACGCCAAGCAATCGGTGACGATTCCGGAGCCTATCCGTGCCCAGCTGAGCGAGCACTTACAGGCGCTGTAAGTGCCTGTTCTATCGCCTCATTCAGCTACCGCCTGGGATACCAGCTAGTCCCTGTCCCAGGCCTGATCGCCGCTTTCGGCATCGACCTTCTGGTCGTTTTTCAGTACCTGCTCCAGATCGACGGCATGCTGGCGCGCGCGGTTAATAAAGGCCGATTCGTCGTCCAGCACTTCTCCCAGCGAGCGTACATTCAGTTCATCATGGTGGCGGAACAGCTCCGCCGCACGCTGTGCCTGATAGGCGCGGAAGCCAAGCGAACGCAATGCTTCACGGCCCAGCGCCAGCGCAGAATTAAAGGTTTCACGCTCCACATGATCCGCCCCGGCACGCAGCATTTCCGCCGCCTGACGACGACCACGGGCGCGGGCAATAATGCGCAGCTGCGGGTAATGGCGGCGTACTACCTCCACGATTTGCAGGCAGCGTTCGTGATCATCGATGGCGACGACCAAGAGTTCAGCGTCAGCCAGTCCGGCGGCTTCGAGCAGATCAAGGCGCGCGGCATCGCCGTAAAAGACCTTATGGCCAAAACGGCGCACGGTATCCACCTGAGTCGCGTCGTGCTCCAGAACCGTAATGGCAAAGCCGTTCATACGCAGCAGACGGCCAACAATCTGGCCGAAGCGACCAAAGCCAACCACGATGGCCCGCGCTTCTTCCGATTCGATCTGATCGTGCGGGCGCGTGCTGTTATTGCCCGACAGACGCGGCAGAATCAGGCGCTCGTTAAGGATAATCAGCAGCGGTGTCGCGGCCATGCTCAGCGCGACCACCAGCACCAGCGGTTCAATCATCGTCGCTGGCAGAATCTGGTTATTACCGGCAAAGGTGAACAGCACAAAGGCAAACTCACCGCCCTGGGCGAGAGCAAAGGTAAAGATACCGTTGCTCTGCGCCGACAGACCAAACAGTCGCGCCAGCACAATCAGCACCAGCATTTTGATGATGATCAGCCCCAGCACCAGTTCCAGCACCAGCCAGGGTTTGGCCGCCAGCAAGGCGAAGTCGATGCTGGCACCAACGGAAATAAAGAACAGCGCCAGCAGCAAACCTTTAAACGGCTCAATCTCTGCTTCCAGCTCGTGGCGGTACTCACTGTTGGCCAATACCACCCCGGCAACGAAGGTGCCCAGTGCCGGTGACAACCCGACCAGCTCCATCAGCAGCGCAATACCCACCACCAGTGCCAGCGCGGTGGCGGTAAAGGTTTCGCGCATACGGGTGTTGGCAATAATGCGGAACAGATGGCGGCTGACCCAGCGGCCAACAATCACAATAGAGGCCACCACCGCCAGAACCAGCAGAGTTTTCTGCCAACCGGACAAACCGGTGTGCGAAGCCGCAGCCACCAGCGAGCTGTCCAGAGCCAGCAGCGGCAGAATGGCCAGCATCGGTATCACGGCAATATCCTGAAACAGCAGCACGGCAAAGGCCGATTGCCCGGCTTCGGTTTTCAGCAGTGATTTTTCATTCAGGGTCTGCAACACGATGGCGGTCGATGACATCGCCAGAATCATGCCCACCGCCAGACTCTGCTGCCAGGGAAAACCCAGCTGCACGCCGACCAGCAGAATCAGCACACTGGTGACCACTACCTGCAGGCCGCCGAGCCCTAAAATAGGCACGCGCATACGCCACAACAGCGACGGGTCGAGTTCGAGGCCGACCAGAAACAGCATCATCACCACGCCGAATTCGGCAAAGGCCATCACGCCTTCAACGTCGTTACCGATCAAGCCCAGCGCAAAGGGGCCGATTACCGCACCGGCACAGAGATAGCCCAGTACCGAGCCCAGACCAAGACGCTTGGCCACGGGCACCGCCACTACCGCCGACAGCAGAAAGACAAAAGCCTGCTGCATTAAGCCGCTGTCATGCATCGGCATTCTCCTGGGGATGGGGGTGAGGAGCATCCAGATCGCGCAGATGCTGCAACAGCGCGGCACGGTATTCTTCGGCGCGTTCCTGCAGATAAGGTTTGGTCAGCTTGCGGATACGGTACACGGCAAAAGGCTCCAGATAACGCATATCGCACAGCGCCGCACTCTGCTCAAAGGGCAGCAGATAATCGTTCAGCGGACGGCGGTTAATGCCTTCGTCGCGGAATGAATTCACCGGCCCACCGGCGGTAATCACCAGCCACAACGCCTTACCCGCCAGCGCCTGAGATTGCTGTTCCTGCTGTACGTTCTGACCATAGGCAAAGCCAAAGTCGAACACCCGGTCCTGCCATTCTTTCAGTAAGGCCGGGGCGCTGTACCAGTACAGCGGAAACTGAAAAATAATCAGATCGTGGGCAAGCAGCAGCGCCTGCTCGCGCGCCACGTCGATATGAAAATCGGGATACTCTTCATACAGGTCATGCACGGTGACCTGCTCCAGCCCCTGCACAGCCGCCAGTAATTCGCGGTTACCGTAGGAATGCTGATGCTGGGGATGGGCGTAAACGATCAGCGCACGTGGTGGCGGTAAATCGGTCTGAGTGCCAGCAGAGGCTGCCTGCATCTCAGCCACCTGCTTTTTTAACGGTAAAACCGCGCTTGCTCAGCTCGCTGACCAGCAGGTCACGCTGATCGCCCTGAATTTCAATCAGTCCGTCTTTTAATGCGCCACCCACGCCGCATTTCTGCTTCAGTTCTTTGGCCAGCGTCTTCAGCTCGGCGCCTGCCAAAGGCACACCGCTGACAATGGTTACCACTTTGCCGCCACGGCCTTTGCTCTCGCGGCTGACGCGCACAATACCATCCCCGGCGGGTACTTCTGGTTCGCCGCAACGGCACTGATCCTGAGGTTCGCGACACTCAGGACAGGCACGGCCAAACTCGGTTGAATACACCAGACCACCGGAAGAAGATTTTTTTGCCATGGGAACACTCACACTGCTATGCGACAGAACTGGCCAATAATGACCGTAAAGAAGCGGCAAACTAAACCATCCACCGCCCTGACGCAATCACCGATTTCAGCTTGCCGGAGCGGATTCCGCCGTGCTTTTCTGCCGAGCGCTTAGCGCCGTCAGCAGAGGTGAATCCGCCGCCAGCAACAGGCCATACCCCAGCAGTAACTGAGCACTGATATAGATACTGACAATCACCGGTGTGGAGTGCTCAAACGGCAGCCAGAAGCGGTTTACGCCGATCAGGCTGTCGGCCAGCATAAACAGCACACCGCCGGCGGCAATCCAGCGGTTGCCGCTGCGTAACGCCAGTACTGCCATACCCCATAAACACAGCACATACACCACGACTGGCCACCACAGCGCCCCGGTATTGGGGTAAAACTGCCACAGCAGAAAGGCCGCAAACAGCGCCGGCAAGCCGGCCCGCAGCGCATCCCCACGGCGCCTCTGACGAAGTGACCACAGCAGCGCGATATAACTCAGCTGCGCCAGCAAAAACGCCGCCAGCGCCTGCTTTAAATACAGGCTGCGGTCAAAGTCGAGAAACACATCCCCGGCCGCTGAAGTCAGCATCGCCAGCGCGTACAGCCAGGCTGCCCGTAAACTGATTTCAGCGTTTCTGTACTGCAGCCAGGCAACAACCGCCAGCAGCAATACCGGGCTGGCTTTCAGGGCATAGCTGAGCGGGTACGGATGCAACGGCCACAGCAGGATATAGAGCGCGCCGAGAATCACGGCCAGACCAAACAGTGTGTGTTTCATTGGTTTTTCTCCCCGGCTTTCGCTGGCGCACGCCAGTACAGCGTGCCCAGTAACCAGTCAAATAACGGCAGGGTGATATTGAAATTGCACTGCGCCATACGCTCGCGTTCATGGTGTAACTGATGCAGATGCCGCAACCGCCACCAGATCGGCGTGCGCTCAACAAAACTGCCTGCCGGGAGGTGATAACTGAAGTGCATCACCTCGTAAAACAGATAACCGCACAGCGCAGCGGCGGCATAAATCCAGCCGGCGTTATCCGACCACAGCCATTGCAGCAGCAAAGTACCGGGAATAATCAGAAATATTAAAAACACATAAATCAGCCAGGCCGGAAACAGCACCACACGCCAGTCGCGCACGCTTTCAAAGGGCATGGCCGATTCAATAAAAAAGCTGTGGTGGTCGCCGGTATGGCGCGAATAAAACAGCCGGCCAATGCCGGTTTTATGGTGTCCGAGCCAGCGGTGGGTGGCGTATTCGCCGAAATTCACCAGCACCATAGTCAGCGGCAGTAACAGCCACTCGCCGACAGTGCCCTGTTCCACCTGACTGAAGCTGTAAATGATGACAGCCAGTCCGGTAGCCGCGACCACCAGCGCATGCAGGCCGCCGGAATAAAAGCTGGCAATGGAGGCACGGTATCGGGCGCGGAAGGCCAGATGATCAAAGGCCATAAGCATCTCCTGTCGTATGTCTGTTGTTATTATTTTTAAGCTGCCACCACTCTATCGCCGCCCGATAAATAAAGGCCAATCAATAATTAAAAAATGTATTATCACCATTATGAATAATGTGTGAGAAAGCCATGAGCCTGCGTTCCCTCGATCTGAATCTGCTGCCGCTGTTTGCTGCATTAATGGAAGAACAGCATCTGACCCGCGCGGCTGAACGCCTGCACCTCAGCCAGCCGGCGGTCAGTAACGCCCTGAAACGTCTGCGTCTGCAACTGGGTGAGGATTTATTTGTGCGCACCGCCAGCGGCCTGAAACCGACTCCGCGCGCGATACAGCTGTATGCCAAAGTCCGTGACGGGCTGGAACTGATTGAACAGGGCTGGGCCGACCAGCAAAGCTTCGATGCCGCCACCAGTCGCTGCCATTTTCGCTTATGCGCTAATGGTGCGGTGGAATATCTGGCCGCGCCCTGGCTGATGCAGCAACTGCGGCAGCGCGCACCGGGAGTGGCGTTGCAGATAGAAACCGATCAGAGCCCGGAGATCGTGCAGCGCCTGCAGGATGGCCGCCTCGATCTGGCGATCGATTATGTTGATCAGCCGCAACCTGGGCTTTGCCATGCGCCGCTGCTGCAGGAATCGTTGGTAGTGATTGCCGCCCGTAACCATCCGCAGTTCCGCCCCGATCTCAGTTATGACGATTTTATCGCCCTGCAACATGTCAGCCTGTCACCGCGTAACCGTCAGGGCACACCGATTGAGCAACTGCTGGGGCATAAAGATCTGCCACGCCAGGTGCAGCTCTGGGTCAGCAGTTTTGTGTCGATTCCGCCGGTGGTTGCCAGTACCGATCTTATTGCGGTGGTGCCGGAGCGGCTGGTCAGACACAGCCCATGGCAGCAGCAACTGCAAATGGCTCCGCTGCCCTTTGCCTGCCCGCCGGTGGCGTTACAGCTGATCTGGCATCAAAGCCGCGAGCGCGATCAGGCACACCGCTGGTTACGGGAATTACTGCAGGAGCTGGTGACGATGGATGAGCCTCAGCGCATGGCCGAGGCATAAGAACGGCATGAAAAGACGTTGGTGAAAAGCAAATAAAGAATCAGTGACGCGGGAAACGCAGGGTAACGACGGTGCCCTTGCCCGGAGAACTGTCGATTAACAGCTCACCGCCGTGATTCACCATCACGTTATAGGCAACGGTCAGACCCAGGCCAGTACCCTGACCGATTTCTTTGCGGGTAAAGAATGGGTTAATCGCGCAGCTCAGGTCTTCTTCGTTCATGCCGGTGCCGGAGTCTTTTACCATGATCGCCACCCAGTCGTCCTGCATGTCACCGGCAATTTCAACGGTGCCGCCACTGGGCATGGCGTCGGCAGCGTTATGCAGAATGTTGTTGAACACCAGCCGCACCTGCTCTGGAATACAGGGCACCAACGGCAGCTGTTGCAGATGGCTGTACACGCGCAAGTCGTCACGCTGACTGATGTTCTGCTCGGCCATGGCCTGTTGCATCAATTCATCCAGCGAAGCGGTTTCTTTCTGCTGATTTTCGCTGATGGCAAAGGTACGCAGCTCACTGACAATATTACGGACCCGTTCCAGGCTCTGTTTGGAGGTACGCACCAAGTCCGGCGCATCGTCACGGACAAAATCCAGATCAATGGCCGTACGCATCTGGATCAGCGCCTGTGCCAGTGCCTTGTCGGCAATGCCGTCTTCGGCGGTGCGGTACTGGTCAGCCAGTGCAATCAATTCGGTCAGGTATTCACTCAGCGTGGCAATGTTGGAATACACCACGGCAATGGGGTTGTTGATTTCATGGGCCATACCCGCCGCCAGGTGACCCAGCGATGCCATTCGCTGCGCCTGCAGCAGCAGATCCTGGGTGCGCTGTAATTCGTCCAGACTGCTCTGCAACTGGCTGTTGCTGTCATTCAGAGCCTGGGTGCGGGCTTTGACTTTTTCTTCCAGCTGTTCGTTCAGCTGACGGACACGGGTTTCGGCCTGCTGACGCTGGCTGATTTCACCTTCCATAGCGCGCAGCACATCGTTCATTTTATGCGCCAGGTCATCCAGCTCGCTGTTGCGCAATGAGCCTTCGACCACCAGCGGTGCGCTGATGGGCTGGCGCGGATCAATCGCCATCAGACGTTCCATCAGGCGTTTTAGCGGGCTGGTGAGGCGCGCGCGGAATACCAGAATCAGCACCACCGCCAGGGCAATATTACGCAGTACATCCAACAGCAGGGTAATACCGGCACGGCGTTCAAAACCCTGACGGGTCAGGCGTTCATCCGACCACACAATCAGATAGCCGATCACGCGCGGATTTTTCGAATAAATGGCCGGTTCCAGCAGCTCGACATCGTGGGCGCGGTAATAGAAAGAGTTGGCGGTATCGCTCAGCTCGCGCTTGCTCAGACCCGAGCGTTGCTCAAAGCCGGTGTCGTTTTCCACAATCACACTGGCCACCACCGCCGGATTCATCAGCAGGCTGTCGAGGATGCTTTTCATCGAACTGCTGTCATAGTTGTACAGCGTCAGTGCCGCCGGTCCGCTCTGTCGTTCCAGCAATTGCGCGGTCAGCTCATGATAACGACGGCTCTCGGCCGTGTAGTCAAAACCAATTTGCGCGGCGCTGAATAACACGCCCAGAACAATACTGAAGCTCAGTACATAAAAGGTCAGCTTACTTTCTATCGATGACAGACGACTGGTCAAAATATGTCCCTGCAGGTAAACACCGCCCGGAGACCACGGCGGTAAAAATAGGCTTTGCTCATTATAGCGAAGATCCACCCATCGGCATGGCGACGGCAACCGGTTGACGCAACATCCGGCGGCCAATCAGCAGCAACGCCGGTAAGTTCATCAGGATGCCATAAAACAACGCCACCAGCGCCAGGTCCGGTCGCTGCAGGATGGTTGCGCTGATCAGCATCGCGGTACCGGCATTCTGAATACCGACTTCCACCATCAGCGTAATGCTGCGGCGCTCGCCCAGTTGCAGCAGACGGCTAATCAGTGCCGTACTCATCATGGCCAACAAACACAAGCCCAGACAGGCCAGTGTCGCCTGCGACCATAACTGCGGCAGACGCTCGCTGTTGGCGACGGCCATGGCGATGACCAATGCCATAAACAACAGCAACGACAGACGATTCAGCCACGGCAATGCCGGCGATACGCGCTGCGGATAGCTGGCGGCCAAGGCCATTCCCAGCAACAGCGGCAGTACCGTCACCAGTAATAAGGGCATTAACGTTGGCAGCCAGGGTAAATACAGATCAAGCTGATCCAGATTCAGCCACTGCAGTTGGGTATTCACCCACAGCGGCAGAGTCAGGGGGGCCAGTAAGGTAATCAGGGCGGTCAACGTAACCGACAGCGACGCATCGCCACCACTTAAATGACTGATAACATTGGAAGTGGCACCACCCGGACAAGCCGCCAGAATAACCAGACCTATGGCCAGCGTGGCCGATAGCGAGAGCACCAGCACCAACAGGAAAGCCAGCGCCGGTAGCAGCAACAATTGCAGCGCCAGACCGAGCAGAATCAGTTTTGGCTCACGTGCCACGGCAACAAAGTGAGCCGGGCGCAGACTCAACCCCATCACCAGCATCATCATCGCCAGTGCCAGCGGCAAAACAATCTGGGTTAACACCATAGTCTCCTTACAAAGGTGGTCGTCACATCAGCGTGCCGCTAACGGCAGTGCCGTGCGATCCACCACTTTGCGCATCACAAAGCTCGAATGCACACCGCTGACGCCTTCAATGCGGGTTAGTGTACCTAACAGGAACTGTTGATACGCATTCATATCACGCACGATCACTTTTAATACATAGTCGGCCGACTGGCCGGTAATCAGATAACACTCCAGCACTTCCGGACAGGCCGCCACCTGTGACTCGAAGTTATCAAAACGCTCCGGCGTATGGCGATCCATGCTGATAGAGATCAGCGCCAGCAGATCCAGCCCCAGACGCCGGGCATCCAGATGGGCACGGTAACCCTGAATCATACCGCTTTCTTCCAGCGCTTTTACCCGACGCGAACAGGGCGACGGCGACAGGCCGACTTTATCCGCCAGTTCCAGATTACTGAGGCTGCCATCCTGTTGCAGCAATTCAAGAATACGCTGATCAATACGATCCAGCCGGGCCATGCCGTTAGGCATATCTGTGTTCATAAAACGACCTTTTAAGTACTGATACAACGCGCCACAGTCAGGGCAATCCATGCCGCTGAATAACATTAGCACAATTAACTAACATTAATACTTTATACGCAATATTGTATCAAAATTAAGGGGTAACAATAGCAACTTTGCAATCATAAGCGCCATGATGCCGCATATACTGTGCACATACTGTTAACCAGATCATCTTCTTTACCGGAAGGCATCTGACCAGCGGCGTTCACAAGACACCGCATCCGCATCAACCGCCATAAGCGATTGAGCAGGTAAGACCCAAAAGGCCCCTACCGCAAACAGTAATCACAGAAATACCAATGGGCTTTAAAACCTGAAATGACGCAATAAATAACCAGATTATTTAAAATCTAAGCAAGGACCGGATATGAATACCCCGACCAACGCCCGCTTTAACCATCGTAAGTACCGCCCCGCAACCGTCATCGCTAAAACCGATCGCCGCTGGCCGGACCAGACTCTGACCACCGCTCCGCTGTGGTGTTCAGTTGATCTGCGTGATGGTAATCAGGCGCTGATCGAACCCATGTCCGTTTCTCAGAAGCAGCAAATGTGGGCCTTATTGGTCAGCATGGGTTTTAAAGAAATTGAAGTGGGCTTTCCGGCCGCCTCACAGCCGGACTTCGACTTCGTGCGCTGGCTGATCGAAGCCAACCAGATTCCGGAGGATGTCACCATTCAGGTATTGGTGCAGGCGCGTGATGAATTAATCGAACGCACCTACGAAGCCCTCGCCGGTGTGCGCCGTGCCGTGGTGCATGTGTATAACTCCACCTCGCCGGTGCAGCGCCAGCGCGTGTTTAATCTCGACAAGCAGGGCATCCTCGACATCGCCGTGAACGGTGCGCGTAAAGTCGCCAGCGAAGCCAAACGTTACCCGCAAACGGAGTGGGTATTCCAGTACTCACCGGAAAGCTTCTCCACCACCGAAGTCGAGTTTGCCGTTGAGGTCTGTAACGCCGTGATCGACGTCTGGCAGCCAACGCCGCAAAAGAAAGCCATCTTCAACTTACCCGCCACGGTTGAAAGCTCGATGCCCAACGTGTTCGCCGATCAGATCGAATGGTTCTGCGATCATGTCAATCAGCGCAACAGCCTGATCATCAGCATTCACACCCACAATGACCGTGGCTGTGGTGTGGCGGCAGCAGAGCTGGCCATGTTGGCCGGGGCCGATCGCATCGAAGGCACTTTGCTTGGCAATGGCGAACGCACCGGCAATATGGACATCGTCACCATGGCGATGAACCTGTACAGCCAGGGTGTTGATCCGCAGCTGGACATCAGCATGGCCGATGACATCATCGCCACCGTGGAAGCCTGCACCAACATCAAGACTCACCCACGCCATCCGTGGCTCGGCGAGCTGGTGTACACCGCGTTCTCCGGCAGCCATCAGGATGCCATCCGTAAATGCCTGAGCAAGCAGCAGGACGACGAACCCTGGGATGTGGCCTACCTGCCGATTGATCCGCGTGATCTTGGCCGCAATTACCAGTCGGTCATCCGCGTTAACAGCCAGTCGGGTAAAGGCGGCGCGGCTTATCTGCTCGAACAGCAGATTGGTGCCACCTTGCCACGCTGGATGCAGATTGAGTTAGCGCAACCGATTCAGCGCCGCGCTGAAATGCAGGAAGGCGAACTCAGCCCGGAACAGATTCTGCACGTATTCCGAGCCGAATTTATGAACAACGATGGCCGCTACTCGCTGGCGGGCTACCAGATCGACAAGCAGGGCAATCAGTATCATGTGCAGGCGTCTATTAATGACGGCAGCCAGTTAACGCTTATTCATGGTCATGGCAGCGGTGCCATCAGCGCTTTTGCCGACGCCATGCACAAAGCCACCGGCATTGACGTACAGATTGTCCAGTTTGACGAGCAGGCCATCAGTGAAGGTTCCGATGCCACCGCCATGGCCTTTGTTCAGGCCAGCATCCGCGGCAGCCGCTACACCGCCGTCGCTCAGGATGGTGACACCCTCTCGGCCAGCCTCAATGCCATCCTGTTTACTATTAACAAGGCAATCATTGACAGCCGGGCCGTCGCCTGAAAACCAAGAAAATCAGCGCGGCAAAAAAGCCGCTCTGCTAGTCTGATCAAAGACCCAGCTGCAATGGAAACGCACCGCCAGCCAACCGCTGGCGGGTGCATTTATGCCGCCGGTTTTCACTGATCAGACGGGGAATTTTTTATGACAATACTGGCCATGCGTTTTGAAAATCACGAAATTCGTATTGCATTACGCCGCACCCCTACCGCTCAGGCAATTCTTAAGGCGGTGCCTTTTACCGCGACCGTTCAGACCTGGGGACAGGAAGTGATTTTCGACTGCCCAATACGGGCCAGTTGCGAAGATAATGCGGTGAATATTGTGCAACCTGGCGATATTGCCTTCTGGGCCGATGGCAGCAGCATTGTCATTGGTTTTGGCCCAACCCCCATCTCACGCCACGGTGAAATCCGCTTACCCAACGCCTGCAATGTCTGGGGTGATGCACTGGATGAAGTCAGCGCACTGGCCGATGTTAAAGCCGGTACCGTGGTTGCCGTGGATATTGCCGAACCCTTCGATCTGAAAAAAGCCAGCGGACAATAATCCAGTATTATTTAATTTTTCAGCAGCAATAAATACACGCAAAAAAACATTAAAAATCCATAAAAGACACATAAAAAAAGCCGGCAGATGCGCCGGCTTTTTTTTAAGCATTTTATCCTTGGATAAATACTCAGTGCTGGTGACCACCTTCACCGTGAACGTGGCCATGGGCCAGTTCTTCTTCGCTGGCGTCACGTACAGATTCTACCTGAACGCTGAAGCTCAGAGACTTACCAGCCAGAGGGTGGTTGGCATCAACGGTTACAACCGCTTCGTCAACTTCGGTTACGATCAGGTTGATCGGGCCGTGTTCCGTCTGGGCGGTAAAGGCCATACCAGGCTCAACTTTTTCGACACCCTCGAACGCAGCCATTGGCACCTGCTGTACGCGGTCTTCGCTGTACTCGCCGTATGCATCGGCAGGAGCAACGGTTACTTCAAACTCATCACCCACCTGCTTACCTTCCAGTGCCTGCTCCAGACCCGGAATAATGTTCTGGGCACCGTGCAGGTAAGTCATAGGCTGACCACCTTCAGAAGAATCGATGACTTCGCCGCTGGCAACATCAACAACTTTGTAGTGAATGGTTACGATTTTATGTTGTGCAATGGTCATAAGGTGTTGTCCTTGTTGGGCCCGGCATCACCGGACTGAAATATAACCGCCTCGTTTACACAAGGCGTTGTGGCGTTACGCAAAGGCGACCCGGATAAACCTGTACGACCGATCTCTACGAAAGCGCCCAGTATAACAACTGGTTATCTGAGTACCACCCCCTGCCGCCGCTCACAGACCATAACGCGGTATGCGTTGCAGTAATGTCCGGTATATTCGAACCGCTGATATGACACGTCATCAGATACATCAGCCTCATGCGCCACGGCCAGAAAAAATGCCACAAAAGACACGCATCGTGATCAGTAATAATGCGTGCTGAAGCGACCATCCTGCAGCCAGCGGGCATAACGTTCGTTCACCGCCGCCAGCCCACCGGGATAAGCCTGATTAAAAAACCGCGCCGGTGCAAAAGGCGCACAAGGGTTCTGTGCGTAATGCCCCAGCGTTTGCCGCAACCAACGTTTGCCATCATCGTGGTCGAGCAGAAAGAACACCATCGCTGCGGCACGGGCGTAATTATCTTCCTGCGCCATACCGTTAAATTCTTCGTGGTTGCGCCCGGCCAGCTCACTGAAACCCGTCAGCCCGCGCAGGCTCAACTGACGGAAGCGTGCGTCATCGGCTTTTACCTGAGCGGAATTCATTTGCCACTGCAAGCGCTCCAGATATTCCGCCATGCCCTCACTGAGCCAGATGGGTGTACTGCCCAACATACCGGTCATCATTGCGTGGGTCATTTCATGGCGGGCAATGCGCAGTGTCCACTCGTCACGCTGCTGACGGGCAAGATACGCCTGATTATGGCCACCACTGTAATAAGCCATCCAGCCGCTGTTCGCTCCCTGCTGCTGACGAAATTCATCAAATGCGCGTTGAGAGGCAAACAACACCAGATTCAGATTGATCTGCCGCCAGGCGCTCTGTGGAATAAAGCGCGTTAATATCCGATACAGTAAATCCGCCTCACGCCGCAACTGAAACTCCAGCTGCGCGTCACCAGCCCAGCCAGGATATTCCATTAAAAGACGCACACCCTGCGTGGTCGCCGCGTATTGTTTACTGAGATCTTCGGCGGCATTCTGTTGCTGCGGACGATCACCAAAATGAACGTTGCCCTGGCTGTCGGTCCAGCGATAGACCGCCCCCCGCTCAACCTCACGGATATCCTGCGTTGGCGGCCGCACACACTGATAATTACCGTGGCTGCGATAACCACTGTGCTGGGTCTCAGCCACGTCTGCCGCCAGACTTTTTCCCGGTACGCTACGATTAGATGACGAATGATTAGATGCCGACTGAGTTGATGCCGACTGAGTTGATGAAGAGTGGGCTGATAAAGACTGATCGGATAAACGCTGAGCACTGACGGATGTATTAGCGGTTAAATTGGCCGGCGGAGAATCGGCGGCAGCCCGAGCATTAACTAATTGTGGCAACAACCAGCCATTGGGTTTAATCGCCAGCGGCAGTGGGCTTAAACTCAGCCACTGCTGGCGCTGTTCGACCGTACTGTTCAGCCAGAATAATTCCAGCGCTAATGCTGCCACCAGGGTAACAAACAACGTGGTTGAAATAATGCGCAGTAATGACTTCATGTCTCTTTTCTCCTGCTGCTTATCGGCATTGCTTACAGGCAATAAACCGACCTGGCCGGTTATTCATTTTCCATAAAGGCACTGGCGGTTTTTTTATCCAGCGTACGCGCCTGAGCTTCGCCGTCGAAACGGATTTTAATATAACGCTCATCTTCCGCCAGCACGACACCACTGCCCAGTGTATCGTGACGGATACGGCGCTGTGTTGCTGCGGCGGAGTATTTCTGTTCAATAATATAATTGGCAGGTGCTTTCGGATAACCCGGAGCTGCACGGCGCTGTACGCTACCTTCACGGCCAATGGCAGAAGACGTGTCGAGGGTAAAATTCAGTTGAATATCCAGCGTTTGACAGTAATTCTGCAGCCAATCCGCCGGACTGCCATGCTGAACTTTCAGCGCAACGGAGTCGTCACCGGCATAGATGGCGCGAGCCATATCAACGCTGCGTTCAACCATTAATTCCTGCTGAAAACGGCTGCTCCAATCCCGTGCCGAACTTTGCCCCGGCCCGCGCTTCTGATCTTTTTGGGGATCAGGCGCAATTAAATGCAGTTGCTGTATGGCGCGGGTCATCGCCACATAGAGTAAACGCCGCTCACTTTCTTCGCTGGCTGGGGTAGTGAATTCACCTTCCGGGGTATAAGGATAATAATGGGCATTTAAACCGGGAATAATCACCACCGGCCATTCCAGACCTTTGCTTTTATGAATCGAGGTTAAATGCACACCGCCTTTACGCTCGCGGCTTTGCTTCAGGCGCTGCGCTTTTAATTGCTGTAAATAATCCAGAGCGGTTCGGCTGCTCTGCTCTGACTCACGCATAAAACGCACAAAGGCTTTAATGGTTTGCAGCCGGTCTTCAATCTGCTGCGCCGAAAACGCACTGTCGGCAATACCATCTTCCAGCCCCGACTGATCAATATACTGCTGCAATAAACGATGAGCAGGCATCGCCACATGCTCAGCACTGGCAAGAATTTCAGCGCGGGCATCCAGCTGCTGACGCTGCCATTTACTCATATCGTCCGGCACCGCCGCCTGCAAAGCCTCGCCAAAATCGGCATCGGCCTGCGCCAGCGTGCGGGCAATCTGCTCCAGCGTTGAGCGTTTAATCTTAGGATAAGGCGTGGTTAATACCTGCAGCCAGGCATCGGTACGCTGCTCGGTATTACGCGCAGCAAAACGCCCGGCCGATATTTCCAGCAAGATCCAGAAAATCTGCAGCTCCCAGCGATCCAGTACCGACTGCGAATTATGCAGCTGATACGGAATGCCGGCCTGCAAAAGCCCCAGCTCTATCGGCGCACATAACGCCCATAAGCGGTTAATAACGGCGATGTTTTCCAGCGGCTGCTTTTCTGCCTCGCTTTTAATCAGGGTTAAAATCAGCGCCGGTTCATAACGGGCAAAATGCAGTTTGGCTTTCGTCTGCGGCGTGGACGGATGCGATAAACACAACACCGGCTCACGCTCTTTATTATGGGTTATCAGATGATTGGCCAACAGCGATAACGCATGACCATAGCGAAAGGTATGCGGTAATTGGTAAGTGCTGACCTGCTGCATCTGCTGATCAAACTTCTGCACAATAAATTCCGGCTTTGATCCACGGAATTCATAAATCGTCTGATCCGGGTCACCGATCACCATCACCGAACCGCGGCCACCGTAGAGTACTTCCAGCAGATGCTGCTGAATGGCATTAATATCCTGATATTCATCCACCAGAATCCACTGCATATGGCCACCAAACTGCGCGGCGACTTCCGGCTGATAAATAAAGGCCATGACCGGATCGTACAGCATATCGGAATAGCTGATGCGCCGTTGCTGACGGCGCCAGTCTTCAAACAGATCAAACAGGTCGATAAAGATTTTGCAGCTGTCGGGCAGTTCCAGCGCTTCAAACACCTCAGCGGGTGGCTGCAGGCCAGACTTCACCAGATCGATAAAGGCCAGTGCCGGTTCGACCCATTTTTTCCGCTGTGACAGAATTTCCTGGCGGGTATCGTCATCCGCCAGTTGCTGCAGTAAACGCCAGACAATGGGCTCCATTTCGCCATCGGATAACGGCTTGCCCTGAAACGGCGGCAAGACACCCTGGGCAATTAAGCGCTGATAAATACGCAGCCCCAGTGAATGAAAGGTGCGTACTTCCGGCAGAGCCTGACGTGGCAATAAGTGGCTTAACTTGGCCTCAAAATCTTCCCGTGCGGCACGGTTATACATCAGCACCAGCAGACGCCGTGGGCTTACGCCCTCGCTCAGACGGGCAGCAATAAAGTGCGTCAGCGTGGTGGTTTTACCTGCACCCGCCACCGCCACCACCTTGGCATGACCCTGCTGATGCGCAATCACCTGTGCCTGCTGCGGTGTCAGCTGCGCCTGCTGCGGTGCCCGGCTAACCTGCGCCGTTTGCTGTTCCTGTGCAGAAGGCACAGCAAGCGCATGGCCGGAAGGCGTATTGGGAGGTAAGTTACTGTTGGTCAAAGCGGGCACGGGCCTCTGGAGTTCAGTCGCCGGATTCTAACAGATTGGCGACACAGATTGATGCAGAGAGTGCCGCTCTTCGGCCAGGCACGCTTCTCTGGCAACGGAACCTATCCATAAACCGAATAAGAAACGCAGAACCGGCATACCTGCAAGCATCACGCAGGTTCCATTCCGCCCAGCCTCTCTTCTCACGCATTGACTACCCACTCAACAACAGACAATATGGGCAGCGATCAACACGCCTGATAATGGTGTAAAAGGGACGACTGAACTGTTTGTGCGGCGAAACCGGCCCGGCATTAAATGACCAACTGTCAGAAGGAATTTAAACGTGCTTAGCCTTATTTCTTACACGGGAATCATTGCTTCCATCTGGATCGTAGCAGGCGTTATTATTGCCTCATTGTTCTATCCGAACTACAGCCATTCCAGGCAATTCTGCAGCGAACTGGGAGCTGCTGGCAGCCCAACCCAGAAACTCTCACCACTGATCAACAATTACCCCTTAGGCCTCTTATTTATCCTGTTTGGATACTACCTGATCAGCACCTATGCAGAGAGCACCGCAACCGTTGCGATCGGTATTATGGTTGTCATTCATGGGTTAAGTACCTGGGTTTGTGGCTTTTTCCCTATGGATGCGGACCCATACACCACGACCCCGACCATACCTTGCCAGATTCATTCCTGGTCAGGAGTGGTTCTATTGCTGTCGTTTATTGTTGCCCCGGCAATTGCAGTCTTTTCGGATGCCTACCCGACAGCCATCCGAGTATTTTCATTTATCTGCCTGCTTGGCTGTTTTTATTTTACATACCGGCTGAGCGTATCCTTTAAAGAAAGAACCAACCCGGGCACTCACCAGCGGCTGAGTTACGGCTTCCAGATTCTCTGGTTGTTTGGTTATTCTGCCTTCATGATCGTATGAACATTAAAGCCTTAACGCTGTTCGTACTGCTAATATCTCAGGTGGTCTGCTCCCAAGGCTTACCTGCTGCGGAATCCTACGAGATAGCTAGAAAAGATGGTACAAACATCACCTACTATCTGCTTGCTCAGGATAATCCGGAGAAGACACTGCTGGTATTAATACAGGGCTCCGATTGCAACAGCGTCCGCCACAACAAGCGGATTAACAGCGAGTTTCCGGGTGTAATGCCGCAAGCCAGTATTTTAACGGTTGAGAAATATGGCATTAGCGCCGAATTACCCTGGAGCAACGCTTCTGAAAGGGATGACTGCCCTGCGGCCTATATCGAAAACGACTCACCAAAGCAGAGGGTAAAAGACTACACCCAGGTGTTAAGCACCTTACGCAAAGAAAGAAAATATAAAAGAATCGTCCTGCTCGGAGGGAGTGAAGGCGCTGTCGTTGCCAACCTGCTCGCGTCAGAATTGCCTTACATTAACGCCACCGTATCACTCAACGGAGGTGCCCCCAGATTTATAGACGATGTTTTGCACAATATAAAATCCCAGTCGCCCTCCGCTGAGGCATACCAGGAAGCCGCGAATGGCTTTACCGGCTTTTATAAACATATCCTCAACAGCGAACCCTTTGAACTGAGTATGAGCGGGCATGGTTACCGGTGGTGGCGAAATATGTTTGAAATTGACCAGACCGCAATACTATCCAAAGTAGAAACCCCACTGTTACTCATTCAGTCGGGGATGGATAAAAATGTTTCCGTACGCCTGACTCAGGAGCAAGCGACAGAACTCTCTAAAGACCAGCCCAATATTGAATTTAAGATGTATAACAACCTTGATCATTCATTTAATATGCCCGACGGAAGCAGCAGGGTTGACGACGTTATACAGGATATAAGGTCATGGCTGGATGGTTCTCATAAACCGCTTAACAGCGATTCTTAATAAAAAATGAAGTGTGGTACCAAATTGACGATTCAGAACAGGGAAGAACTCATTGACCATATCAGTCACGGCAACCCTGTGACCTATGTTTTCTTTTGGGGCCACCAAAAGCCCAAAACAGGTGTCTCAAAATCCTGTTTCAGTCAGTGGTACGAGTCACCATTTGTCGATGAACAGCAGACATACCTGACGGCAGAACACTATATGATGGCCAAAAAGGCTGAGCTTTTCAGCGATAACAATGCGCTGAAAGTAGTGCTTGCCAGCAAGACACCGAACGAAGCAAAAAAAGCGGGACGTGGCATACTTGGCTTCGACGAGGATAAATGGCTACAACACCGCTTTGAAATCGTGGTATCAGCTAACTTTGCTAAATTTTCGCAAAACCCGGAGCTGAAGGAATTTCTGCTCAATACCGGGGACAGCATTCTGGTAGAGGCCAGCCCTGTGGATGCAGTATGGGGAATTGGCCTGACGGCCGACGACCGACAGCCGCGGAGCCACATAACTGGCAGGGCCAGAATTTGCTGGGTTTTGCCCTGATGCGGGTACGTGACCAGCTGAAATGCTAAACCACTACCATTCCAGACACTAAAAGACCTCGCTAACCGTTTCTATCTTATCCCTCCGACATCCTTCACCTATACCCTGCCCGCCAGCCCGACCGTTCCGGATAGCGGAAATACCGATACTGTCACCTTTTGCCAGTTCAACCATTTCTATCAATTATTGAACCCATACACGAATTTCAGTACTCTCGATCCACAGCAGGGATGCGCCAGATCGTTAATACAACAGAGCCAGCACTTACAATCAAAACGACCGCCCTCCCCGCTAACAATCCCGAATAAGAAAGCTACGCAATTCCTGCCCTGCGTCTATAAGGATGGGCGGCAGCGTGTCTGGAATACAAACAGACCTGAGCGATTTTCACCGCCGGAAAAGCACTGAAAATGACCAGAGAAAAATAATGTACAAACAACCAGTATATTTTACTGCTTACAGAATCTGATGCGCGTTTACGCTCCGGTAGCAAAACACGCATGCGTGGATTGACGCCTTCGGTCCAGGAAGAATGCAAGAAATCAATCACTTAGGATTCTACGAAAAGTGATAACGCGCAAAATGTAAAGAACACTTCAGGGTAAAAGCGCGCATGCGCGTTTATATCCTGACAAGAAAGAAAATAACGATGATTTTTACAGCCTAGACAATGGGTTAGGCTGGGAATCTGAATAAGGGCTTAGGTGTGTTAATGAGCATGCCTACTAAGAAACTGTTGTTTGCACGGGCAGACAGCGCGATACCTATGAGTGTAGCGGAAAATTCTCAAAACACTGTATTTTAATA